>TARA_B110000240_G_scaffold30300_1_pt1 | contig 16805 bp, 21 predicted proteins | sample TARA_B110000240 | Tara Oceans TARA_B110000240 (sample SAMEA4397611) | marine metagenome | biome: Polar Biome; feature: [DCM] deep chlorophyll maximum layer (ENVO:01000326); material: water (ENVO:00002006), including particulate matter (ENVO:01000060) such as... | depth 17 m | reverse complement strand
TGTATTCCTCGCTGAGCATGAAATGCAACGTCTGTTCTTTTAGCTTTAGGAATAATTTTTTCTTCACCTACATAAGATATAATAAAATTATTTATAACATCTTTTATACTGGTGAATTGATAATTTCCATAATTTTCGTCCCAGCTATTCCAAATACCATCCGGGCCTAAATAATATTGTTCATCTGTTTGTAAAGGTAAGGACATATGTTATGATTTTTCTTGTTGAATAGTTTCTTGTTCTTCTTGATTCATTACTTGATATAAGTTTAAATCTTTTATTAATATACCAGCTAATTCTAATATTTTTATAACAAGATCAGCTTCATCTGCCGGGTGTAATTCAAAGTCTGTAGAATTATTTGCGTTGTATAAAGGTTCGTTAAATACAATTTGATATGCCCAGTTAACTGTAGCAGGTTTCTTTATGTATTGATAATCTACTAAAGCAACGCTATCTATTTCAGAATTAGCATATACTTTTATACCACTTGTATTTGAAGTATACACAGGTCTAGTATTTGTAGGCTTTGTTAAAGGTGAAGAATTAATATACAAAAACTCATTAGCATTAATGCGCTCGGCTTCAATCTGTTCTGTAGAAGACGTGCCAAATGAATTTGTTGTTGTGTTTTTATAAACAACAGTCCCTAACCGGTATAAGTTTGCAGGAGCAATAAAATACCCTGCGTTTCTTGTTGGTGCGGCTATTGTTTCAAATATGTTAATTTTTTCATTAAGCAATGTAAGCATGTCCGAATATTCCGTATCATTACCTGAAACTCTACCAAATTGGTTTATGTCATAAAAGTATTGTTCAAATAAATCTTGCTGTGCTTGATTAGCGAATAAGTTAAATTCTTGAGCAGTTACATAACCTCTTTGTTCTTTATTGAGTATACCAAGTACTCTTTGATAAACAGTATTTACGCTTATTGCCATTGTTGTATTTTTTTATTATTATAATAGTTAGGCCACGATTACAGTAGCCTAACCACTATAAGGTAACTTATTTAAGTTTCTTTAATATTGCTTTGTAAACTTCCATACCATCATCTGTCTTAAAGAAAGACGCTAATGCTGAATAAGGATGTTCATCAAAAGGTATTGTCATTAATTTTCTGCCTCCAGCTCCATAAGTAAATGTGCGTTGATCAGAAGATAAATTTAAAATACCAGCTTCTACTGCTTTAGCTCCTATATTTCTTAATTGAATATGATCGTCAGCTGCTAGCTCTAGAAATAATATTGGATCGTTTTTAGCAAATATCATTAGATCTCTTTTTAATTCATTAGATGAAAGCTGTGTAACTTTTTCTCCAAATTCAGATCTTAATATAGCTTCTGCATGATCCACATCAAGGTTTTTAGCCGCTGTAAGAGCTTCTAATTCTAATTCAATCCAATCTATTTGATTTACAGAATCTTGTTCTTTATTAAGTTCTTTGTAAACTAAATCTTTTAATGGATGATATACTGATAATAATTGTTGCAATGCAACTTGTTCTTTAGGAACAGTTAATGTTCCGTTTTTCATTACAATTCTTCCTAACGTTGACTCTCCTTTTTGTTCATCAGCAAAAGGTGTTGGTTGATTTGTAGCATATCTAAGTTCTCTTTGATAACCAGATTCTTTGTCAAAATATAATAATGGTTTATTCCTTGAATGCTTAGAAGGTATTGTAAAAATTAATGGGCTTTTATTACCTGTTAAGTAATATACTCTATCTTTAAATTCCCATTGTGGTTTTGCAGCTTTTTTTGGTGCTGCTATTACTTGTGCCTGAGGAGCAACCTCAACTTGCTTTGCTTGTGCTTTTATAGCCATGATATAATATGATTAAATAATTTTATAAAAGTAATAGTTACCCCCGTTCATATAACGAGGGTAAAAATTACATTAATTTACTATGCTGCGATTTTCTTAAATAACACGAAGTTATTTGCCGCTTGTACACATAAACATCTTTCTGATAAGAAGTGAACGTTCATTGCATCCTCGTCGCTTGTAAAGTTTCCACCAACAGATCCAGTGATCCAAGATTTCATCTTTCTGTCATCAGCTTCTGAAGCTCTATAACGTACGTGTAAGAATGGTCTTGAAATATTCTGTCCTAATGATTGATCGTAAACAGTAGAAGTCCCTGCTGGTACTAATACACCTTCAATATCTCCAACTAATCCACGAGTAGTAGCGTCGTTTAAGTATTTCCAGTCAGTCTTATAGAAATCATAAGAACCACGTCTGAATCCAGAGAAACCTAAGTTCAATGCCATTTCAGAACTGTTATTAAATACTCCATAAGAAGATCCTGTTGCGTAAGCTGAATTAACAGATGCTAACATATTATCAATACCTAAAGATGCTGATCTATTTAAGAACATCATGTTCTCTTCAATTGATCCTTGCTTATCAAGTTCTTGTAATATCACGTCAAAATCGTTAAGTCCGTCTGCTCCACCAAAATCAACATCAGAATAAACTAATCCTCTAGTTTCTAATGCAGAAAATAATCCATCAGAACCAGTAAGTTGAGTTCCTGTTGAAGTTCCAAAGTCTCCAGTTGGTACAATAGGAGCAACAGCTTTTTCAGCTTCTAACATACTCATTTCTAATTGATCTTCAAAACGAATTCTAGCTTCGTGCTCAGATTTTAAATACCATAAATATCCAGAAGTTCCAGCTTCAGTAGTAACTTCAACCCATCCAATTTGAGCAGTATCAGAACCGTTCACATTGTACTTATCTCTTAAGATAATTGGTTTGTTGTTGAATTGCTCAAAAGCTGCATCAACAGAAGTTCCTGCGTTAGATGTTCCTTTTGCATATTCAGAACCGTATACAAATACTTTAGCCGCTGCGTGTGCAGTAATAGTTGCTGCTGCGTATCCAGTTACTGTTAATGTTGCAACACCTGCTGCAACTGCTACAGACTGTACATAAGCTTTTTCAACTACTAATCCATTTGCTGAAGCAACAACGATAGTAGCACCTGGGCCAATAACGTTTTGAGAAGCTCCTGCTGCATTAGCTGGAATAACCACTGTTGTAGTTGTAGTAACTACTGGGTCATAAGCTGCGTGTAATCTACCTTGTTCAGACCATACTACTACGTCAGAAGCCATAGGCATTTCTGCACCTACCATACGTAAGAATCCAGAGATAGTACGATTTCCGTATCTTTCTACTTCTTTCTCATATACTTCTGGTAAGAATTGTTTTGTAAAATCCATGTCTGATAAAGACAGGTAATTGTCATTAAATAATGTTTGTGTAGGTCGTGGTGTTAAATGCGCCAATGCGCCAGCACTTCCTGTAAATGATCCTAATGCCATAATTTTAATTTTTAAGTTTAATTTCTTGTTTTTACTCCAAACTTAGAAGGTCCAGTAGATTGAATTGACTTAAATGTAGTTCCTGAAGATGTCTTGACGTTTTCATGAACACCTCTTGGGTCCATATCAATATTCTTCGATCTTTGTACACTTGACTTCATAGCATCGGTTTTACCCTGTTCATAAAAGTGGTTTGCAATTGCATCTGCATTCATAGCTGTAAATAAAGACTTGTGATATCCAGCGGCGTCGCTCATTTCATTTTTATCGTTCAAGAACTTCTTGACAAAATTATTGATATCGCCTTGGGAGTCTTTAACCTGATCTGCATTTTTAACTTTGTAACGAAATTTCTTTTCACCAACGTTGAAATCAAAACCTTTGAAATCATTGGAAAAAAGCTTTTCTGTTTTACTGTTAAATGTAGATACCTGGTTTTCAGTTACTTTACTCGCTTCTTCGCTTTCTTTTTTATAACGATTGAAAAAATCAACCGCTTTTTTTGTTTCTGGATTTAAGTTAGATCCAGCTTTTATTTCTTCGTAGTACTTAGACTTTAATCCGTTTAAGTGCCCTTTAGCTTTTGCAAGCTCTTCTTTTCTAGCTAATTTTTTTCTTCGAATATCTCTATCCTCATCAACCTCTTCATCATAAGCAAAATTGTCTTCCATTATAAAGTCAATTTCTTCTCTATCTAAATGAGGTTTGGTAGCTTCGTAAAACTCTCTTAGCAATTGTGTTTCATTTAATGCTGAATAATCTGTGTTAAGCTTTACATAATCCTGTAAACTACCTCCAGTTTCATTCATAAAATCTACAGCTTTCTGTAAATTTTCAGGTAATTCAATACCTAAATCTTTTTCTACAATTGCTTGCTCAACTTGCTCTTCGAGTTCTTCTACGGCTTCTGCAACTTCTTCGTCTGTTATTTCTTCAATAAAAGATTCTTCAGCTTGAACCACTTCTTGTTGTTGTGGCACTTCTTCAGCAACTTCCTCTATAACAGCGACTGGTTGATCAACTTCCTCTGCAATTATTTCTTGCTCTGGAATAGTATTTTCTTCTTCTTTATTTAATGATCTTAAATCAACCTTGATAATGCCATCATCTACTGATACAGGCTTAGGCTCTTCTGTTTTGACTTCTTCAACAACAGGTGTTTTTTGTTCTAATTCTTCTGACATGATAAAATATTATATAATTGTTATTATTATTATTATTACCTAGGGTCTGACGAACCTAAGTTAAACCCACCTCCCATTGTATCGAATCCACTTGATTCAAAATTTTGAGCTGGCAAGTTATTTTGTCTTTGTTGTATTAATTCACTTTGTTGAGTAGCTTGTAATTTAGTTCTATCGTCTTTCCTATCCTCTTTATCTACTACTTCTGTTTTACGTCCTTGAACTTCAATACCTTTAAGCTGCATATTCATTTCAAACTCTAATTGCATTAACTCTTTTTTCAAAGTAGCTTCTTGCATTAATTTTTGAGTATCTATTTGTGCTTGAGCATTTGCTAATTCTATTTTTTGTTGTATTAAAGCCTGACCTTTTTGTACTTCCGCTTGAGCAGCTACTTGTTGAGCTTGTGCATTTGCTTGTGCTTGTGCTTGTATATTTTGTTGCTGTATTTCTTGATCTTTATTTTGCTTATCAATTCTTCTTATTTTCAGCAACTGATTAGCTAGCTTAAGATTTCTAACTTCCCTAAGATCAATAGCATCAGATAAATCAATCAACCCGCTTTGCACAGCAGCTTGTATATTACTTTCTAATATTGCTCTTTCTTCTTCGTCTGGTTGTAATTCAATAAATATACCAAAATCATAAAGATATAAATCTTTCATTTCTTCTAATACCGCAACATTTTGATTACCTATTTTATGAATAAACGCTTCTCTTGTTGGTGAGTATTCTAATATATCTGAAATTCTTAATGATAATCCTTGACATAAATCTGACGTTAAAAATAAACTTGCATCTAATATGTGTCTTGTTGCCACATTTGAATTTGCAGCAGCCATTTTTTGTACACCCACTAAAGCTCTTGAATCAGGAGTACTACCATCTCTTGCTTCATTTAAACCAGTTACATCACGAATCATTTGCATGTAGTAATTGTAATTGCCAATTAAAGCTTGCATTTTTCCACCACCTGCTCCTGTAGTTATTTCTTGAATTGGAACTTTACCTGGATTCATATCACCATCTTGAGTGAATGATCTACCTATTACAGATCCTGTTTGAAAAAACATATTAAGTGCTTCTTGCGGATTGTAATTTGTACCGTTACCTAAATCAACTTCAGCTAAACCGTCTGCATCAAGATAAACTCCATCTGGAACCATTCTTGACATAACTTGTTGTAGCTTTAAATGAGTAAGCTGAATCATATCAGCAAAGCCAGTTATACGACTTACTATAGATTCTATTCTTCCTTGATACATTCTAGGAGCTACCATGCTGTAGTTCATCTTAACTTTAGAATAATCGCTTTTAGGCCTAATCATATTCTTAGCTAATTCCCACTTAAGCATTCTACCGCCCACAATCTTTACTCCTTCGTATAATACTTCAATTGATTGAGATAACTTTTCAATACCATATTCTTCATATAATTCTGGAGGTGGATTAAATTGATCTGTTTTAGGTATTAACTTAGCTGCTCCTGTAGCTGTTTCTTTAACCTTGTATACTTCGTTTGTAAATGTTTTATAATTAAAATATAATACTTGTACAGTATTGGAATCGTCCTTATCAACATTAGTAATAGATCTATTGTAAAATCCATTGTTAGTAACAGATTGACCTGCTATATCTTTTAGTTCATCATTACTTAGCCAAGGAAATTCTTTTTTAAGTTCGTTTAAATGTACAGATTTTACTTCTCCTACATAATAAACATCATCAAAGTAAGGGGAGTCACTATATGACCAAACTAAATTAACAGGATCAACGTATTCTACTTTAGCACCTTCTGATTTTGTAAAAAGATTTTTTACAGCACCAATACCTATAGTGGTTAAATCATAATTACAACGTCTTTTTGTTAAGTCATAATTATTGCCATCCAATAAAACTTTAATAGCTTGCTCTTCAGCAATCTCAACTTGCTGCTTGTAAGTAAGTTGCATGTGAAGATCTAACTCTTCTTTATTTTTAGGTAATGTTGTTGGGTCATTTTCAAATAAGTTAACGCCAAATTCCGCAGAAGCAAATTCATTAAGCTCTTTAGTTTGCATATCTCTTATTAAAGATTCCATATATCTAGTACGTTTATCTACTCCGTAAGGATCTTGCGAATAAGCACGTATATCAAAAAGTCTATCAGAAATACCGTTAACAACTATATCTACAAATTTAGGTATAATTGGTACTGGCTTCCAGTCTAAATTTAAATATGATAAATCACCATTAATAGATAATTCATCTTTATATTTTTGTATAGATTGTTCTCCTCTAGCGTACAGCCTTAAGTTATGAAAACTAACTTGATTACTTTGGAATCGGCTACTGCTGCCTCCGTTGCTATTATTAAACCACTCACTTTCTATAGCTCTACCGACAGTAGTACCATAATCCATTGACATTTTCTCCTCATCGCTAGCAATCTGGCTTGGAAAATAACTTGTTATAACTGACTCAGCCATATTTTTATTTTTCTATTAATTTTGATAAACCACCTTGATTAGTGTATTTAGCTATGTTTAAACTTATTGTTTCTTTTTGCACTTGTTGTCTTGGATAATATAAATGTCGATTACACGCCATTATTGCTAAGCCTGAACTTATAGCAGCATCAAACTTTGTTCTTTTGTTTATATCGAATCCAGCCCAATCATTTAAAGTAGTATTAAAATACATTGCACCGTATTGACCATCTTCTTGCAAACCTACGTGTTTATCTATATATGTTTCTATAGCAGCCGCGTGAGCTTGTTTTATATCTTCACTAGAGTTAGGCATTCCACCAATCTCTCTTTCTGTTACAGATAACTTATTCCAAAGCTTATCAGGTCTATTCATAGAATAACCTCTGTAGCCTCTTCTTTTAAAATAATACAATAACCTAGGTTTGTTGTTTTCACATAACAAAGGCATTCCATAAAATATACAAGCCATTAATACATCTTCAAAAAATATTTCAGCGGTTTGTGGCCTAGCTATGTATTCTAAAAAAAATGTATTAGCTGGAGCATCTTCTAAACTAAACTTAGTTAAGCCGTGTAAAGCTCCTTTAGATCCATGACCATCAGTTGTTCCAGATATATCATAACTATCACAACCAAATGCACCCATATGATCATTGCCTGGTGATTTTAATCCTTTGTTTATAACTTGCTTGTTCTGCAAATGTTCTCCAGGAACCCAAGATACTAAAAATCTTCCAGATGGATTAGGTGTAAATATAACTGTAGAATCTTTTATTCCATTTACCCATTGAAAGCTACCTCTTGTTAATACATTTGTATTACCTAGATCTTCATTGTAATCTATTTGTTCGTATATTTTAACTAAATTAAATATACTATTTTTTGTTTCATCTCTAAAAGCGTGTTCCTCTGTCCTTGGAAATTGCCTGTAGAATTCGTTTAAAGCATCTTGGTCAGACTTTAATCCTTCTGCCTCATTACTCCAGTGTTCTATAACTCCGGTGTCTATAACGTCGTTATATGGGCCTAGAACAGATTCTTTAGGGGTATTAAATACAGGTATCCCATATTCGTCAATAAATCCCTCATAATTCCATTCCATAGGAATAAACAAAGAATATAAACCTGAAGCGGTTTGACCGTTCCTATTTCTTTTGGTAACATCTGAATTGTTATATAATTTTTTAAAATTATCTCCACCTTTATCTAATGCATTTGAGGTTGAGCCCATCATACACTTTCCAATAATTCTAGAACCTAATCTTAAACACGTTTTTGTAACTCGCCAGTTATTTAATATGTTATTTGGCCTTTCCCATTTTCCACTTTCATCGTGTACTAGTAGTTTTAATTTTTCTCCATCGTAGGCGTTATCACCGGTGTTTTTCCAATCGACCGTGGTGTCAAGACCATTAAGCGTTTCGTGACCTTTTGATCTTGTAATGGATTTTCTGGTGAGCTTAGAGGCGGGGACACGATAGGCAAGTTCTGTTTTCGGCCTGTCCATACCGTCCTGGATCGGTTTAAAGAAGAATGGATAGTTGACTGATATGGGTACAACTTTATCTGTAAACATTTTCTTCGCATCGGAGCCAGATTTGGACAAAATTCCAAACCGTGAATCGCTTGATATGGTTGCCATGTTAACAGTCTCCCCTGATGCCATAAATGAAAAGCCTGAACGTCTATTCTTGAGATATGACATACCATAACATCGGGTGTCTGCTTTACAAGCTTCCCAGAATATATAGAATAATCTGTTTGATTCCCTAAAGTCTGGCTGCCCAACATCAATCTTGGACCACTGCAGGTACATAAAGTGAGTACCAGTAATATAAGTATCCAAACCCTTATTATTGAACCAATGGCCGTTTTCTCTTTTATTAAATTGTTCATCTATATAGCTTTCCCATTTTATTTTAAACTTTTCTGGATAATCCCTCCAATCAAATATACTTTCAATTGTTTTTAATTCTTTGGGGTATTCCTCAGTTGTCCATTTTTTTGTTAATTTGCTTATATTACTTGGAGCTTTAGGTAATGCTATTTTGAGATTCTGTATTTCATATATATCACCAATCTGTCCAGTCTTACTTATAACAACAACATCGTGTTCTTTGTTATAGCCATACTCCCATTTTTTAGATTTATTAAGTCTTGAAATTGTAGTAAGTTTTACGGGAGTTATGATCTTATATAATGATTGCTGATACATTATTTAGATCTTTTTTCAGCAAACCCTTTAAAAGCTTTATCTTCTTTTATTTCGGTTGGCTTTTCGTCAAGAATATCTTGCTCAAGTTGTATTCTAGTAAGAATTTCAAAAGCATCAAATATAGCTAGCTTTTTTGTGGCCGCTGCATTCTTTAATCTATCTGCTGTTATATCATCTCCAGAATCAACTATAGCTGCGTTAGCTACTTTAATTAATTCTTCGACTGCTTTATGCCCAGCTAGGATTATATTCTTCTTCGTTTCCTTGATATTCATATTTAATTGTGATTGAATTGGTGGGTACTCTATAAATTCTATCGCTGCCGATTACAAATTCATATTCTGCCCCGGGCCTAAACCCAATTAAGTCTCCTTCTTTTAATCCTTTTAAGCTTGGATCTTTGAAGTATAAAACTCCCACACCTTCTTTTTCTTTATCTAATGAAAATGCTTTTGTTTCTTTTATAGGCTTAACGAAATTATATCCTTTACAACTAACCCACTTATCTTTTTTCTTATAAGCATAAACTTGATCTTCTGTTGCAAAATATATATCATCTTTATAATATGATCTACTGTTTTTTTCGTTTCCTCTAATGTCTTTAAAACGTCTAAATACATTGTGATGTACTATTACTTCATCCCCTTCTTTTATATCTGTATCCGCTAAAGTAGGAATAGACATAACTTTCGCTATTCTGTTTGAATAGTTATGATTATGAAGTTCTGTATTTAAAAGTAATTCATTGCCGTCAATATTTTTTACATTATTATATCTATCGCCTACCGGCTTTATAATAAAATTTATTAATGATTTCATTAATATTGCAAATCATATTCTACTGCAATCGCCATGTTTTTATTAAAGTCTTTCCAAGGCAATAGCTCGTTATTTTTTTCTATATAAATTGAGTACTTAGTTTCTTCTTCAATTATATTTTTTATGGTATGACCACCATACACTTCCTGTCCAACAGAATAGTGCATGGCATCATTTTTATAGTCTTTACCAATACTTATTTTTCTAACTATCTGATTCATTTTCTTTGATTTCTCCATTTTGGATATCAATAGAAACCTGACCATAAGTCTCTTCTAGCTTCTTTTGAGTTTCACCTAAAGCTTTTTTAGCTTCAAACCCCGTTAAAATAAGTTCTTGTTTTTGCATTTCTAAACCACCAATTTGCATTTGCACCTCGTTGATTTTACCAATGACTTCTTGTAATTCTTTTAACTCTACTTCTGATAATTTTTTAGACATAATAATATGATTTAATTGTTTATATAATAATTATATAGTTACTTGTTTTTGAGTATTCTTAATGACATGCGACTATCAGAGAAGCTGGAGTGGTAGGTTCTATTAACACATAATCAACAATCACTGGTAAGTATGTTCCGGCTTGTACTCCTTTAAAGGATACTGCTTGAGATGCTAAAGGTGTATTGTTAATTCCTGTAATTGTAATTATACCTAAAACACCACCTGCTATTCTAAGTGTTTGTCCTACGGTATAACCGCTACCTGTATTGCTTAAAACTACAGTATCAAGTCCACCAGCCCCGTCAACAGTAACATCCACTGTTAATCCAGTTGCTACTGTACCGTCGTCATTTAATGTTGCTACTCCATCAGCTGTAGTATAACCCGTTCCTGGCGATGTTATTGTAAAATTTGTTACAACACCTCCAAGTGTACTTGATAATATTGCTGTTACTGTTCCTGTTCCACCAACCCACAAAGAAGCTTTGTTAAGATTTGTAGAAGCATTGATTGTATTGCTTGGTACTACTACCTTGCCAAACTCTATAAAATCTGGCTGATTTAAAAATTGTCCCATTTTGTTTATTTATTGTTTATTTTTGTTGCTTTTTCCCAAGTCCTTCCTACAAAGTATGCTCCGTAGACAGTAACTAGTAACGTTTGAAATATAGGTATATATTCTTTTGCTATTTGAAATTCCCCGATGTTACCATCAGTAAATGCCAATGCTGTAAATATAACCGTTATATATATAAGTATAATTGGTCGAATATTTTTAGACAAGAAACTGTCACTTGCCATATCTGACTTCCAGCGATCTGTTACTTGAGCTTGAGCATTTGTATCAGCTTGCTCTAGTATTTCTAAAACTTGCTTTTTAATGAGAAGCTTTTCTTCTTCAGTAGTAGTTAACTTATCGATAGCGTTACCTATTTCTTTAACAACGCTACCAGTAAGCCATTGGAATAACTTTTTCATTATTTAGGTTGAATAGCGCCAGCAGCTTGTCCTCTTTTTTTGCTCGCTCTTTTTTTAATTCTTGCTTCTCTTTTATCTAATCTATCCGCTTTACTTGTATTACCGCTAGCTCTAGCTTCTTCAGCTTTTACTGAAACTCTTTGTGCTCTAGAATCTTTTCTATCAGCAGAAGCGTTTTTTCTTATTTGCTTACTAGTAGGTTTAATAGCCGCTTTAGTATTAACTTTTTTCTTAGTATTTACTGCAACATTATTTTTAGCAGACTGAGTAGCTTCTTGTTTTTTAGTTACTTTAGAAGTAGGCTCTACAGTATTACTAGTACTTCCGTTATTAGAAATATTTATTGTTTTACCTTTTCCGCTTGCATCCCAACCTTTACCAGCTTTTTTAGATGCGTTTTGACGCTTAGCTTCTTTAATATAAGTAGCCTTATCCATTTTGCCATAGACCTTGTGGTTTCTAGTGTCTTTATAAGCTTGGTCGTAAGATTTTTTATTCTTAGTTAAATCGTTTGCAGGTGGATCGTTTGCAGGTGGATCGTTTGCAGGTGGATCAATCTTAGCTTTAGATTTATAAGTTCCGGTAGCTTTAGCTCTTGTATAACTTTTAGCTGTATATCCTTCTGTACTTCCTGGTTTATTTTTTTTATCGTAATTATAAAGATTATTTTCTGAGTCAGCTATTTCTTTAGCCTTTCGACCTGCAGCTCTCATTGCGAAGTCATTTTTACCTAGACTTTTAGAAGCGTTTTTAACGTCAGCATTTAATGAAGAAACATTACTTCTATACTTATCCATCATAGAATTATATGATGACTTATCTTTTGTTGCTTTTGCTAATTTACTAGCAGCTAAGTTGTCTGCTTTAATTTTATCTTGACTAGCCATTTCATTTTTGAAATCTTGTTGCTTCTTTTTAGTAGGATCTGGATCTACTTTAGCAGGTGAAGATGCTTTCATTTTCACAGGACCCCCCATATTAAGTATTGGTTGTTGAACCATACCTCCTTTGGTAGTTCTTTTAATCTTTGCCGTTATTGGTGTGTTTTTAAAACTCATTTTTTATTTTTTATATGGTACTAATTTGTTAAATTGTTCTTTCCTTTGCTGGCACCCGCACGGAATATTTAATCCTTCTGAAACTTTTTCTACTAAAGTTTTAATTCCAGTTGCTTTTGTTATTTTTTCTATTGTATCGCCTAGCCCTTGTGATTTCATTTAGCATTTCCAATTTCTTCTAGCGATATCATTTGGACAATCCCCATTTTTATCTGGATCTTTGCATTTTTTAATTCCTGCAGATCTAGCGCAATAAGATTTCTTTCTTGAACCACCACCTGGTTGAGGAGCTTTTAAATCCCCGCCAGTTTTGTTATTATACGATTTTCTTTCTGAAGCGCTCATACCTGCTTTATAAGGTTTAGTCCTTTTAGCGATAGATGCTTTTTTAACTTTACTTGTTATAGGTGTTACCATTAATATCTTTTTTGAAACATGGATCCCTTCATTTTGTAAGGGGAAGACGCTTTCATTGGATTGGGAGACTTCTTTTTTGCTGCTGCTGCTGCTGCTGCTGCTGCTGCTGCTATTGCTTGCCTTTTCAGCATTGCTTTTTCCTCTGCGGGAGATAGTTCGGATTGCATTTTATCTCTTTGCCCGGTAATAACATCAGTAGATCCTCCTCTTTTACCACTTGCTCTAGATTTTGAGTTCCTTTCCGAGGCAGCTTCAAACTCTCTTGATTCAAATGCTAATTCTTTAGCCTTAGCTTTTTGTCTGGCTTTTTTAATGTATTCGCGCTTAGCTTTACCTTTGAGTTCTGCTCCTTCTGTATAGACTCCGTCTTTGTCAAAAGTTCCAGCACCTCTAGCTTCGTTTTTTGCTTTCTTAATATCTGATCGACGGTTATCTCTACCTTCTTTTTTAATACTTCTAGATTGAGCACGGGTTTCCCATGGATTAAACACATCCCCTTTTGTGGTCTTTTTTAAAGTACCTTCCCAAGTAGTGTTTTCTCCTGGAGTAGTTGTCTGGGTATTAGTAACTATAGGATCAGGATCTTTAGCATCATCAGACCATACGCATCCGTCTGCTGCGGCTGCCTCTGAATTCACACCACCATACTTTCCGCATCTTTCTTTAAATGAAGTTAGCTTAGGATCTTCTGAGGTTACAGATTCATTTGTAATAATATCAGGACTTTTAGTCCCACCTCCTACTGTAGCTGATGGATTATCAGGATCAATAGCACTATCTTGTTGGCGTGTTTTTTTTAAAGCAGATACTCTTTTTAATCTACTAGTAATTGGTAAGTTCATATGTGTTATTCTTTAAGTTTTGGTTCCTCTTTCTTTTTTTTATCTGTTTCTTCAGGAGTTATAGCTTCACCTCCACCGCTTTTAAGTCTTTTTTCTAAAAGTGCACCGTGATCTACAAAAGCTTTAGCGTTATGCATATCAGCAGCGCCATCAACTAAACCCATATTTATTTTACAAGCACTTGATGCTTTGCTAGTTATGGCTCTTGATTTAATTTGTGAATTTATTCCCATCTTATTGTTTTTTATATGCTTCTCTTTCCCAATCAAAGTCACCACCTTCTTGTGCAGACTCTCCTGTTTCTTCATCAATTAATTGGCCACCCACTCTTTTATATACACGTGCAGGTGATTTGGTATCTTTTTTCCAAGTAACTTGATTATCATCATAATGTAATCTACCCTGGGCCATTTGTTCTAAATGAACTTTTTCATGACTTACAGCTTCTTCTTTTGCTTTTCCTTTTAATGACTTATCTATAAATATAGTACCATCATTATTAGCTTCACCTAATATATCTCCTTCTAAGTCTTTCTTAAAAACAGGTGTATTATATGTAGAAGTTTCTTTGTCTATCCCAACAAGATCTGTAAATTCTTTTAATTTAAAACTCATTATCTATCTTTATCTCGTATCATGTCATCAATAGCTTTATTGAAAACTTTATCCGTATATGTTTTATTGTTATAAAATACGCTTCTTGCTGATGTAGGTAAATCTTCTTCCGCTAATAGTATTCTATACATTCTACTTATTAAATGCTTACCTTTAGTAGATACTTTATATACCGCATATTTGGAACTTGTTCTATTGCGCTCTTTAAAAACATCAATCCATCCATCTCTACGTAATCGTTCCCATCTGTTTTTATCCCACGTATATGTATAAACGCCGTTTATAAAATCATTACGAGTAAAAAACTGTTTGCAATCTAAATACACAAGTAATTCTAAGTCAGCATCTTTAAGAACATAAGTTTTACAGGCCCATCTTCTAACAAGCCTGTAATACTTTAGTAAATTCATATCCCTAAGATCTGATGCAGTTAGTCTCATTCAACTATTACTACATCTCCAACTGTAATTACATAATAAAGTTCATCTTTCCATTCAATACCATGACCGGCATGTTTGTCATACCGTATAACATCGTTTTTATTAATGCCCTCTATTTTGTCACCTACACTTATAACCTTAGCTTTTAAATACCTAACATCGGTATCTTGCTTTTCTGTTAATTCAATACCTCCTACTTTCTTCGGAGCTTCTTTGATTTTTTCTATAATTATATAATAATTAATTGCTTTCATTACATCAATCTTTTATTACTAATTACACAATCTGCAGATACAATAGTTGTTACAACACTTACAGCATTTTTAAGAGCTGATTTCGTAACTAATACAGGATCTATAATACCGGCTTTAATCATATTGACTTCTTTACCAGTCTTAACATCTATACCTCTATTCTTTATTGTTTGCTTTTTAATTTCAACAATGCCCGCATTATCTAATATAGTATAATAAGGTGATTTTATTGCTTCAAACAATATCTCTTCTCCTTTATTACTTGCTTTTAAATTATTAGCTGCATTTAATAAAGCAATACCTCCACCTGCAACAATGCCTTCTTTGTAAGCTGCTTTGGTTGCATGAATTGCATCTTCAACCCTATCCTTTTTTTCTTTAAGCTCTACTTCAGAATCAGCACCAACATATATAACACCCACTTTTCCAGTAAGCATTGAAAGTCTTTGTTCTAATTTTTTCTTAAAAAACGGATTAGATTCGTCTTCAATCATTTTTGTAACCTCTTCAACTCTTTGAGTTACATCAATTGATTGCTCTATTTGAAGTACTGTTGTTTTTTCATCTGTAACAGATTTTTTAATACTACCTAATACATCAGGACTTATTAAATCTAAATCGTCTCCTAGTTCTTCATTTATAATCATAGCCCCAGTAAGTAAAGCTAAATCATCCATTGTATCTTGCTTTGTTAAACCAAAACCAGGTACATCTACAATATTAACTTTTATATTACCTTTAACTTTGTTTGATAATAATGTAGCATATGGTTGTTGTTCCATATCTGCTACAATTAACAAACTTCTTTTCTTCTTTATAACGTATTCTAAGACACTTTGTATCTTTCTTACATTAGGAATAGGCGATGAAACAATAAGTACGTAAGGATCTTCTAAAACAGCTGTGTGCTTGTCTTTGTCTGTTATCAAATGTGTTGATTTTAATCCACTGTCAAATTGTACTCCTTCAACAAAATCCACATAAGTTTCATTTGTATCGGATTGTTCCATTAATACAATTCCATTTTTTCCAACTTTTTCGTAAGCTTCTCCAATTTTAATCCCAAGCTCTTTGTCGTTGTTGCAGCTAATAATAGCAACGTTTTGTAACATTTGCCCTTTAACAGGAATACTGGTTTTATCAAGATATACTTTAACTTTGTTAGCACCACTAATAATGCCTGCTTTAAGCTCTCTAACTTTTTCTTCATCTAAATGTTTGTTTGTTATCTTTAAAAGAGAATTAGCAAGAACGGTAGATGTTGTTGTACCGTCTCCTGCTTCTCTCACAGTATTTCTAGCTGCTTGCTTTATTAGGGTTGCTCCTAAGTTTTCGACCGGGTGTAATAAGACTACGCTTTCTGCAACGGTTACTCCGTCTTTTGTTATTACCGGTCTTCCTAAAGCGTCTTCGTAAATTACGCATTTTCCAGAAGCTCCTAATGTTATCTTCACTGCGTTGGCTAACTTTTCGACACCTGCTATAATTTGATCATTTGCTTCTTTACCGAATGTGAGTGTTTTAACTATCTCACTTGGATTATTGTATTCCATTTAATTATATTTAATTATATTTGATTATATTCTTATTATCACGTATTATTCCCCGTCATTAACGGGGGGGACAGGCTCTCCTATGGTTAAAGTAATACTAGTAGGTGTAATCAAAGAATTAATCTGCGATTCAATACTAGCTTCAATAGAAGCAACTTGCTCTTCGCCCATCGCTGCTTG
>TARA_B110000240_G_scaffold3837_2_pt1 | contig 16807 bp, 10 predicted proteins | sample TARA_B110000240 | Tara Oceans TARA_B110000240 (sample SAMEA4397611) | marine metagenome | biome: Polar Biome; feature: [DCM] deep chlorophyll maximum layer (ENVO:01000326); material: water (ENVO:00002006), including particulate matter (ENVO:01000060) such as... | depth 17 m | reverse complement strand
ATGATTAATTTTAAAAATATATCTTTTTCTATTGGAGGCGTCCTACTTTTTGATGAAACTTCTGCTTTTGTACCGACGGGTCACAAAGTTGGTATTGTAGGACGAAATGGTGCTGGAAAAACTACATTATTTAAATTAATTCTAAAACAATTAAACATTGATGGTGGTACGATTGAAATACCAAAAAACTTTAAAATTGGATCTGTAGAGCAAGAAGCACCATCAAATGAAGTATCTCTGCTTGAAACTGTTTTACAATCTGATTTAGAAAGAACTAAATTATTAAAAGATGCAGAAACTGAAACAGATCCAAATACAATTGCTGAAATTCATATAAGATTATCTGATATAGATGCTTATTCTGCTGAAGCCAGGGCATCTTCTATTCTTAGTGGCCTTGGCTTTAGTGTAGAAGATCAAAATAGCCCTTGTTCTAATTTTTCTGGTGGCTGGCGTATGAGAGTAGCATTAGCTAGTGTTTTGTTCTCTAATCCAGATTTGTTGCTTTTAGATGAACCAACAAACTATTTGGATTTTGAAGGCACTGTTTGGTTAGAAAACTATTTATCTAAGTTTAAAAATACAGTTTTAGTTATTTCACATGATAGAAACTTATTAAACAAATCAGTAAATGGAATTCTTCATTTATCTAATAAAAAGCTACAATTTTATACTGGTAATTATGATACCTTTGATAATGAAAGAAGAGCTCAGTTAGAGCAAAAAATATCACTTAAGTCTAAACAAGATGCTAAAAGAGCACATATTCAAAGTTTTGTTGATCGTTTTAAGGCAAAAGCTTCTAAAGCTAAACAAGCACAATCTAGAATTAAAATTTTAGAAAAAATGAAACCTATTATTGTAGAAGAAGACCAAAAAATACCAAAGTTTAAGTTTGATGAAGCTAACCAATTTGCACCGCCATTAATTACATTGGATAATGCTTCAGTTGGTTACAACAAAATAGAAGTTTTAAAAAATATTAATTTACAAATTAATCCTGATGATAGAATTGGACTTTTAGGTGTAAATGGTGAAGGCAAATCTACTTTTTCTAAGTTAATAGCTAAAAAAATAGATTTAATGAATGGTTCTTTACAAATTCCACAAAAATTAAAAATTGGCTACTTTGCTCAACATCAATTAGATGAATTAAGGCCTGATGAAACTGCATTTCAACATGTATATTTAAAAATGAAATCAGAAATGCCTTCAAGAATTAGAGCTAGACTTGGAGCTGCGGGGTTTAGTTCGGATATAATGGATCTAGCTGTAAAAAGATTATCAGGTGGTCAGAAGGCAAGATTGTTACTTTTATTAGTTGTTATTGAAAAGCCGGATTTATTAATTTTAGATGAACCAACAAATCATTTAGATATAGAAAGTAGAGAAGCTCTGATTATAGCATTAAACGAATATACTGGTTCTTTAATTTTAGTAAGTCATGATGCTTTTCTTGTAGAAAGATTGGTTGATAGATTGTTAATTGTTAAAGATAACAGTGTTTCTGAATTTAATGGTGATATTCATGAATATAGAAAATTAGTATTAAGTAAAAATAATATAAATAAAAATAAAAAAAATAATAACTTAAGCAAAGATTCTAATTTAAAAAATGAAATTAATTTAAATTTACCTGATTTACAAAAACAATTAAAAAAATCTGAAAAAATAATTTCAGATTTAGAAAAAAATAAATCTTTATTAGATAATGAAATGCTAAATAAAAATTTTTATAATTCAGAAAATAACAAAAGAGTAAAAGAAGTTAATATTGAATTAAATAAATTATTAAAATTAATAGAAATTGAAGAAAATGAATGGGAAAAAATTGTTAATCATATTCAATTAATTAAGAATTAAATTTTAACAAAAACTAATTAAACTAAATTAAACTAAAATTAGAAATTAATAAAACAATCATGACTATATATGAAGTTTGCTTTGGCCTTTTTCTTTCCTCATTCTTATCTGCTACAATTCTTCCAGGACAATCTGAAATAGCTCTAATGAGTTTAATAATGATAGATAAATATTCATTAAATCTATTAATATTTTTTTCATGTATTGGGAATATTTTGGGATCTATACTTAATTGGTTTATGGGCTTTAAATTAGAAAAATTTAAAAATAAAAAATGGTTTCCTGCAACTGATTTACAATTAAAAAAAGCTTCACATTATTATAATAAATATGGTAAATGGACATTAATTTTATGTTGGGTTCCTTTTATTGGTGATCCAATAACAATTATTGCAGGTTTACTAAGAGTACCTATATTGCATTTTATATTAATAGTTTCTTTTGCTAAAATTATTCGTTATTTATTTGTAGCTTACATTTCATTAAGCTTAATTTAAATCTTAAAAATTAAGAAAATATATAATTAAATCAATGTTTTATAAAGAAAAAATGGCTCCCCGGGACGGATTCGAACCGCCGGCCAGACGATTAACAGTCGTCTGCTCTACCGCTGAGCTACCGGGGAATATTTATTGTTTTTATCACAATAAATTATAGATGCAAGCTAAAGACTATTAAATTTAAATTTTATTTAGTTTTTATAATTGCCATAGCAATGTTCTTGATTTCAGAAAGATCTAATGTATTAGCTTTAATTTCTTTTATTAACTTTCTATCATTTTTTTTGGTATTTGATGAATATGATGAATCATAGTGGTTTTCTAAAAAATCTTTAGTTAATTCATACCATTTTTTTTCATTAATCATTTTTTCCCAGTTTTTAATAATAAAATTACTTTTTTTATTTTTTAAACCTTTAATAATTGGGTTAATTAAGGATGGATCATTACACATATAATTATAGTCATTAATAAGAAAGTTAGTTCTTGTATGGATACCTGCTTTTACCTCAATTCTTGGAGACAAAAGCATTTTAGACCATATTGATTTAGGTATATGAATGTTTCCAATTTTACTACTTTCTGCTTCTATATAAATAGTCTTTTTTAAGTTTATTTTTTTAATTTCATAATATAATAAACTTTCAAAATATTTTTGAGAAGGTTGTTTTAAATTAGGTATTATACCTAGTAAAGATCCTTTATGATTAGCTAATCCTTCTAAATCTAATATTTGTCCTCCTTGTTCTTTAATACTATGTAAAATTTTTGTTTTAGCGGATCCTGTCTTGCCGCTTATAAGTATTATGTTAAGTTTGGTTCCTATATAATCTATATATTTAATAACATCATTTCTATACTCTTTGTAACCACCTTGAAGCTGAGATGTTCTCCAACCAACTTCAGATAAGACTATACAAAAAGCTCTAGATCTTTGACCACCTCTCCAACAGTATACTAATGGTTGCCAAGATCCGTCTTTTTCTATGAAATTATTCTCAATATGATGTGCAATGTTTTTAGCAGATAGAGAAGAACCAATAATTTTAGCTTTAAAGCTACTTATTTTTTTATAGATTGTTCCAACTTTTTCTCTTTCTTCATTATTTAATACGGGGCAATTAATAGCGCCTACAATGTGGTCTTCGTTAAATTCAACAGGAGCTCTTACATCAATAATAGTGTCAAATTTTTTGTTATTCCATATTTTAGTAATTTTATGCTTTTTCATGACATTATATAAGTTTAATTTTGTTGTTAATATTATTTACATGCCCAATGATTGAGTAATTTATTTTGTTCTCTTTTAATAATTTAAATGAATTTTTTTTTGTTTTAGAGGAAATAATAAAAGCTAATCCACCCACTGTTTGAGGGTCATATATAATTTCATCAATTAATTTATTATCTCTTTCATAAATAACATTTTTATAAGCTGCATCATAATTAGCATTATATAAAGATGACCTAACACCTTTTTTTAATGCTAATGGAACTCCTTTATAAAAAGGTATATTATTGGTATTTATTGTTAATCCATTAATATTTTTATCTCGCTTAATTAAATTCAAAAGGTGGTTTGCTAAACCAAATCCTGTTATGTCAGTCATTGCTAAAACTTCAAGATTATTAGATAACATTCCAATTTTTTCGTTGCCTTCTGTCATTTGTTCAATGACATCTATCTGATAATGACTATCAATAAAATTATTATTTATTCCAGCAAAAATTAGTCCTGATCCTAATTTTCCGGTTAATATCAATAAATCTCCTTCATTTATTTTATTATGATTATATTTATTTTTAATTATTTTATTTTCTCCTGTAATAGAAAACCCTATTATGGGATCTTGATCATTGCCTATCATTGTATGTCCACCATTCAACAAACAATGATTTAGATTAAACACACTTTGTGCACCTAAAAGAACTTGATTTAAATCTCTTGAATTTATTTGAGGGGAACTTAATGGTAATTGAAGTATCATTTGAGCAGAAATTGGTTTTGATCTCACAGCATAAATATCACTTAAAGAGTGATTTGCTGCAATTTTACCTAATAGAAAAGGATCAGTTATAATTGCATTTATCATATCAATAGTTTGAAATAAATTTGGATAGCTTGGAATTGGAGAAGCATCGTCAGAAGATATTATTAGTTTTTTTGGTAAAGATTTTTCAAGAGCACTAAATGATACCTTAGCTGCACAACCTCTACACTGCATCTGGATTTCTTCAAATTCTTTAATGTCTATTTTAAAGCCAAATTTATTAGTAAATGATGCAATAATTCTTTTGAATTTTAAAGCTAAAGGTATTTTTTCATATTGATTAAATTTCCTAACAAAATTTTTATCGATAATTTTTTTTATAATAAAATTAAATTTAGATAAGTTTGAAAATCCATATTTTGTAGCAATAGCATTTCCATTTGACAATCCTATTAAAGCTAAATAATTGTTTTTATGATTAAATAAATATTTAGGTTTATTAGTAATGTAGTTTCTAATACTTTTAGCAAGAGGTTTTCCAGATCTTACAGCATAAACTCCTGCTTTAGGCAAATTCATTTTATCAAATTCTGCAATGTCTCCAGAGGCAAAAATAAAATTATAATTAGTCTGAAAAGAACTATTTACAATTATAAATCCTTTTTCATTTAAGTTAATATCTGATTTTTTAAGCCATTCTGGTGCCATGGCATCAGTTGCTAATATACATTTGTCAACATTAAATATTTTGTTGGTACTTGTAACAAAACAGCTTTTCTGTATTTCTATAACTCTCTCTTTATCAATAATTTCTATTTGAGCAATATTTAGCGCTTTTCTTGTTTGTATTTGAGATTTTTTAGGAAATGTTTTAAGTAATCCATTATATCCAGTAACTATAATAATTTTTAAAGGATGGTTGTCATTTTTATAGCGATTTCTTAAAGCTAAAGCTAATTCAACGGCCGCTGCACCTCCACCTATAAAAGCTATAGTTTTAATTTCCTTCATTTTATTTAAGAAATTTGAACTCAACTTAGATATTGGTTTTACAAATAAAGAAAACTTTTTTGCACCTTTTATATTAGTATAATTACTTTTTATACCACAATTGATAGATAAGAAATCATATGATATTGAAGGTCTATTTTTTAAATAAATTTCTTTATTTTCGCCTGAAATATTTATAACTTCTGAATGTATAAATCTAATATTTAATTTCATTGATAATTTAAAAAGATCTATATGAGTCTGTCTCCAAGAATAAATACCTTCTATATATCCAGGGATCATTCCAGAATATGGAGTGTCTAACTCATTGCTAATTAAAGTTATTCTAATTCCATGAATTGGTTTTTTAGCATAATTCATCATTAACATTAAATGAGAATGACCTCCACCAACTAAGATTAAGTCATTTTTAATTAATGTGTTTTCAGGCTTAAACATTTAATTCATTATATCAAATTAAAATGGAGGCCCGAAGCGGAATCGAACCGCTGTAAACGGCTTTGCAGGCCGTCGCATCACCACTCTGCCATCGGGCCATGTAAATGGTTGAATTTAACTCTATATCTATACATTGACTTACAAGCAAATAAAAAATCATGTTCTATTTTATTTTTATATTAAATTTTAAAATATATTAAAATTATAATTTTGTAATACATAATTTTTTATTTAAGTAATTATATTATACCTTAAATAGAATTTACTTTCTAAATTATTTATAAATGCTATTTATTCATTATATTAATTAATTTGTTATAATTGGAGTTAAATATGAATTTAATTTTTAAGATAAAAAAGCATGTAATTTTTTCTCTTTTCTTATTATCATCAGTTAATATATTTTCCTATTCTTATGCTAAAGATAACAATATTACATTTAAAAACTCTATTACAGAAACTTATAGAAACAGTTTAGAAATTAAAGCTGAAAAGTATCGCTTGGCAGCTATTAAACACTCTTTAGGAGAAGCTTATTCATCTAAGGATTGGAATAGTTCCTATACGGCCAACCTAAATTCATCAAACAAACAATCTGACTTTGAAGGTTCATACGTTAATGACGATGTAATAACATCTACATTATCTCTAAGTAAAAATTTATTTGATGGTGGAAAAAAATATGAAAAGACTTTGATTGCTAAAGATAATGTAAAAATGCATATTCAAAAATTAAAGGTTGTAGAACAAAATGTAATTTTGAAAGGTGTTAAGGCTTATCTAGACGTTTATTCCAGTCAATCAGTTGTCAAACTTAGAAGCATTAGTTTAGAAAGATTTAAAGGTCATGTTAAAGCTGCTAATTTAAAGCTTTCTGCGGGAACTGTAACGCCCACAGTTGTTGCTGAATCTGATGCAAGGTTAGCTAAAGCAAAATATGAATTTATTCTAGCTGAAGGTAACAGTAAAAATGCCTTTTCATCTTTTAAAAGTATTACAAAAATAAAAAATATACCCTTGGATTTAAAGTTGCCAATAGCACATTTAATTATTCCATTATCTGAAGAAAAAATAATTAAAATTTCTAAATTGAAAAATCCTTCAATAATCATTTCTCAATTAATAAATTCTATTGCTAAGAAAAATATTGATTTAGATAAAACTGTTAATAGGCCAACGTTAAAATTAGAATTCCAATTAAAAGACAATCAGTCTTCAGTGATATCTTCAACATCGGATTATCAAAGTTATGGAGCTAACATTACGTTTAACTCACCACTCTTTTATAATTATTCTTCAAGATCTTCATTAAAAAAATTAGATAAATTATATATTGCTTCATCAATAGATTTATCAGAAAAATATAGAGAAATTGAATTAGAAGCCATATCTTCATTACAAAGTTATAAAACATCTGTTGCCAAAACTTTAGCTTCTAAGAGCGAAAAGATGTCTTCTTTTCTAGCTCTAAACGGTATTAAAAAAGAATCTGAATATGGTGTTCGTACAATTCTTGATGTTTTAGATGCTGAAGTAGACTATTTAAATGCTTCTGCAAATCTTATAAAAAGCCAAGCTGATCAAATTTATAATTTGTATGTTATTAAATCAATTTTAGGTGAATTATCCATAAATGACTTTAATGATAATTATAAAGATGAAAATAAATTGATAGAAAATAAATTGAAATTTAATGTAATTGATACTGATATGCTTAAATAAACTTATATATGATGGAAATAAAAATATAATGATGGATAAAAGGTTTGATTCTCAATCTATAGAAAAAAAATGGTATAAAAAATGGTTGGATAGCGGCTCATTTTCTTCCAATAATGAATCATCAAAATTACCATATACGATCATGATGCCTCCTCCAAATGTCACTGGATCATTACATATTGGGCATGCTTTAACTTTTACCATACAAGATATTTTGATTAGGTTTCATAGAATGTTAGGGTATGATGTTCTTTGGCAACCTGGAACAGATCATGCAGGCATAGCAACTCAAATGGTAGTTGAGAGAGAATTAGCCAAAAAAGAAATTTCCCGACATACCCTTGGTAGAGATAAGTTTATTGAAAAAGTTTGGGAATGGAAATCTAGGTCTGGCGGTGAAATTACTAAACAATTAAGAGCTTTAGGAGCTTCCCCTGATTGGGAAAAAGAACGTTTTACTATGGATGAAGGTTTATCGGAAGCCGTTAAAAATGTGTTTGTTAAGTTATATAAAGAAGGTCTGATATATAGGGATAAAAGACTTGTTAACTGGGATCCAAAACTATTAACAGCCATCTCAGATTTAGAAGTTGAACAAAAAGAAGTTGAGGGTAATTTTTGGTATTTTAACTACCCCATTCAAGATAGTGATGAATATATTACCATAGCAACAACAAGACCAGAAACTATTTTAGGAGATACTGCTGTTGCAGTTAATCCTGAAGATAAGAGATATTCACATTTAAAAGGAAGGTATGTTATTTTACCAATTTTAAATAAACCCATCCCTATTATTTTTGATGAATATTCTGATCTTGAAAAAGGTTCAGGAGCAGTAAAGATAACACCTGCACATGATTTTAATGATTTTGAAGTAGGAAAACGTCATAATTTAGAAATGATAAATATTTTAAATCATGATGCTACTATTAATGAAAATGGTACTAAAGATTTTGAAGGTCTTGATAGATTTGAAGCCAGAAAAAAAATAATTAATATTTTCAAAACTTTGAATTTATTTGTTAAAGAAGAAAAAATTATTCATACAGTTCCTCATGGAGACAGGTCAAATGTTGTTGTCGAGCCGTGGTTAATGGATCAATGGTATGTTGATGCTGCAGTTTTAGCCAAACCAGCTATAGAAGCTGTAAAAAGTGGAAAAACAAAATTTATACCAAAAAATTGGGAAAAGACTTATTTTGAATGGATGAATAACATTCAACCTTGGTGTGTTTCAAGACAACTTTGGTGGGGACATAGAATTCCTGCATGGTTTGGACCTGATAATAAAATATTTGTTGAAAATAACCAAAAAGAAGCAGAAATTTCTGCAAAAAAATATTATGGTAAAGATGTCTTATTAACTCAAGATGAAGATGTTTTAGATACTTGGTTTTCCTCTGCCTTATGGCCTTTTTCAACTCTTGGTTGGCCAGAAAAAACAAAAGATTTAGATAAATATTATCCTACAACTGTTCTTGTTACTGGTTTTGATATAATTTTTTTCTGGGTTGCGAGAATGATGATGATGGGAATCCATTTTATGGATGGTAAAATTCCATTTAAAGAAATTTACATTCATGCTTTAGTTCGAGATGATAAAGGACAAAAAATGTCTAAATCAAAAGGAAATGTTTTAGATCCTTTAGATTTGTCTGAAAAATATGGTGCAGATTCTCTTCGTTTCACCTTAACTGCAATGGCTGCTCAAGGCAGAGATATAAAGTTATCTGAGGAAAGAATTGCTGGATATAGAAATTTTAGTACTAAAATATGGAATGGGTGTAAATTTTTAGAATTTAATGAATGCAAATTAGAATTAAAAACAAATATTACTGAAATTAAATTGCCTGTTAACAAGTGGATTATTGATTTATATAATAAACTAAATTTTAAAGTTATGAATTCAATAAAAGAATATAAATTTAATGATGCTGCTGATGTTATTTATCAATTTATCTGGAAAGACTATTGTGACTGGTATATTGAATTTATCAAACCAATTTTAAGTTCTAGAGATAATGAAGCTTATTTAATAGAAACCAGACATGTTTCAATTAATGTAATGAAAAATGTTATATTAATGCTTCACCCTATAATGCCTTATCTAACTGAGGAGATATCTGAAAAACTTTTTAAATCTACTAAATTAGTTATTTCTTCTTCTTGGCCTGATTTAATGTTTGAAAACAAAGATCTGTTAAATAATATAGATTTATCAATAAAATTAATATCAGAAATCAGATCTTTAAGAGTTGAAAAAAATATACCTTTAAAATCTAAATTAGAATTAATTTTAAAAAACGTTTCTTTAGAAAAGAAAAAAAATATAATTGATAACTCTGATTTAATAACTAATTTAGCTAAATTAGAAAAAATAATATTTTCAAATGATAATGATGTTTCAAATGATAAATTTATTATCAGCACAGTGGATGAAATTACTTTAATGATAGCTGTTGAAGGATCTATTGATGTTGATGGTGAAAGAAAAAGATTGAACAAAGAATTATCTAATATTAAAGATGAAATAGAAATTATTGGTAAGAGACTTGATAATCCCGAATTTGTTAATAAAGCTCCTCCAAAAGTTGTAAAAGAAGTAAAAGAAAAACAAGGAATTTATAAAAAGAAAAAAGAAGAAATTGAAAAAGCTTTAATTAGTTTATAAAAAGAAAAGGTATCAAGCATGAAAAATTCAAAAACAGTTTTAATAGATAAAAATCCTGGCAGAAGTTCACAAACATACGGAATCGCTAGAATTCTTAATACTGACCTTGACTTAATTCATGAACCATCAATAGGTGTTGTCGGTAACAAAGGTGACTCACAATGTTACTTAGGTGTTGAAGAAAAAGTAAAAACTATACATGAAAACCTTAGACTTCGTATTGGTCAAGCTCCTGGCGATATTAGAATGCGTTTAGTTCAACCCGAATACACCATAGCTACTTCAGATGGTATAAGAAATGGCACTAGAGAAATGCGTTACTCACTTATTGGAAGAGAAGTGACAAACGATACTTTATGTGAACATCTTAGTGCATCTGGCCTTGAAGGCACAATAGCTGTTGTTGCATGTGATAAACCACCAGTTGGAACTTTGTCAGCTATTTTAGAACATAACCGACCAGCTATTATTATGTCTGATGGACCGATAAGACCAGGGATAGACTCTGTTACGAATGAACCTCTTGATATTGTTTCAAGCTATCAAGTTGCAGCTAGTGATGATGAAGAATTTAAAAAAAGAATTGCTTGTGAAGCATGCCCAGGTTTTGGAAGTTGTGGTGGAATGTTTACATACAATACGATGCAAACATTTATAGCTGTTGTCGGAATGCAGCCACTTCATATGGTTTCACCTGCTTCAGATGACAAAAGAAGGTTAGAGGTTTTTCCTAATCAACTAATTAGTTATTTAGATAACATGATTAAAAAAGACATTAAGCCAAGGGATATAGTTACGAGAGACTCTATTAGAAATGCTGTTATTGTTGCAATGTCGATTGGTGGTTCAACTAATGTTATGCTTCATGCACCTGAATTAGCAAGAGCTGCAGGATATAAAAGTTTTAATGATGATATTATGAGCTCAGAGGAATTTAATTATTTATCAGAAAAGGTTGTTCCTGTTTTAGTTAATGCTAGACCATTCGGAAAATATTCAATGGTAGATATTGATGAAAAAGGTGGAGTACAAGTTTTTGTTAAAGATTTATTAGACTCAGGTTTGTTAAACGGTAATACTTTAACGTGTACTGGTGAAACTTTAAAAGAACAAATTGATCGTCTTTCTCCTTCTCTTCCGGATGGCGAAGTTGTTTTTTCAGTTAAAAATCCATATAAAAACACTGGTGGATTAAGAGTTTTAGGTGGCAATCTATCTCCTGAAAAAAGTTCTATTTTAAAACTAGCTGGAGTTGAAGGTGGTTTAGAAAATAATGTGTTTATTGGTAAAGCTAGAATTTTTGATGGTGAGCAAAAACTTCTTGATGCATTAGAAAATGAACCACAAAATTTTATGAACAAAGACATGATTGTCGTACGTTATGAAGGTCCTGTTGGGGGTCCAGGTATGCCTGAAATGCTTGATTCAACTTCACGAATTACAACGTTATGTAGAGAAAGAAATATTATAGTAGGTCTTATGACAGATGGAAGGTTTTCAGGAGGTTCAGTTGGTCTTGTTATAGGTCACGTAGGTCCTGAGGCAGCGATTGGTGGTCCAATTGCTTTAATTGAAGATGGTGATGAAATAATTGTTGATCTTAATAAAAATCAAATAAATTGCACTCAATTAATCAATGAAAAAACTCTTAAATCAAGAAAGACTATATGGCAAAAAGCTTTTGATGATAACAATGGTATCCATCCATCAGTTGGTTTAGCTGACACTAGGTTATTAAACAGAATGCGAAGTTCAGCAGTATCAGCTATATTTGGAGCAGGCATGCATCCTAATAGAGAATTATGGATACCTGATCCTCGTGAAGCAGAAAAATCAGATTTTATTCCTAAGAATATTTATAAAAATTAATCTAGTTAATTTTTTTAATTTCTATCCATACGGGGGTATGATCACTAGGTTTTGTTTTGCCTCTAATATTTTTATCAATACCAGCATTTAATAATAAATCCACTATTTCAGGAGATATTAATAAGAAATCAATTCTTATACCATTATCTTTTTGCCATGCTCCAGCTTGATAATCCCAGAAGCTATATTCTTGTTTATATGGATATTTAATACGAAATGAATCTAATAGACCTATATTAATTAATTCTTTCATTAAGTTTCTTGTTTTCTTTAAGTATAAGGCGTCATCTAACCATTGGGATACATCATAACAGTCAATGCTATTTTGAATAACATTAAAATCTCCTCCTATAACTAAAGGTTCGTTGCTATCATAAATGTTTTTTGCATATTTTATGAGACGTTCCATCCAATTGATTTTATAATCGTATTTTGGCCCCGGGGCAGGGTTACCATTTGGTAAGTATAAACAAATAATATTAATATTTAAAATTTTAACATGCAAAAATCTAGCTTGTTCATCTTCTATGTCATCTTGATCATAGAAAGGTAAAGTACGAGTGATTTCATTTATTTTGAATTTGCTTGCAATTGCAACGCCGTTATAAGATTTCTGACCTGAAAATAATATATTGTAATTTTTTAATTTAAATTCATCTTTTGGAAATGTTTCATCAACAGATTTAGTTTCCTGCATCAACAAGATATCAGTATTTGATTCATCTAACCAATCTAAGACATTAGTTAGTCTCATTTTAATGGAGTTAACATTAAAGCTAGCAATTTTAATTGTCATAAATAAATTCTAATTTTAAGAGTTAAATCGAGAAACTTGTTCCACAACCACAGTTTGCTGTTGCATTAGGGTTTTCAATTTTAAAATAAGAGCCTGACAATTCAGAAACAAATTCTAATGAACTTCCTTTTATGAAATCAATTGATACTTTATCAATTAAGTATTTTACGTTATTTTGTTCAAAAACTAAATCATCATTATTAGGATTTTTTTCAAAAGAAAAATCATATTGAAAACCAGAACACCCTCCACCTAAAACTGATATCCTAAAGAATGAACCTTCTTCATTCTTTAATAAAACTTTTATTCGTTCTGATGCATCATTAGATAACTTAAAATCTTCTCTATTAATTTCTAATACATTAACCATGATTTATTACTTTCTATTTTCAATTTTTAACTGATTTATTCAGTTGGCACAATATTATATATATATATATATTGATATAATTACATAATTAAATGATATAACAAATTAATTTTTGGATTTAACTATGAAACAAAATATTGAAAATCGTTATTTGAGTCCATTTGCTTGTCACAGCCCTCAATCTAAAGGTAGATTATATAAAGATGATTTTCTTAATTTTCAAAGAACAGAGTTCCAGAGAGATAGAGATAGAATAATCCATTCTGATGCTTTTCGAAGATTAAAGCATAAAACACAAGTTTTTGTTTATCATGAAGGTGATCATTATAGAACTAGATTAACGCATACTCTTGAAGTAGCTCAAATAGCAAGATCTATAGCTAGGTCATTGAATGTCAATGAAGATTTAACAGAGACAATTGCATTAGCTCATGACCTAGGACATCCTCCTTTAGGACATAGAGGGGAGGATGTGTTAAATAAACTCATGCTGGATTACGGTGGATTTGACCATAATGAGCAAACAATAAGAGTTATAACAAAATTAGAAAAAAAATATCATGAATTTAATGGATTGAATCTTACTTTTGAAACTTTAGAGGGTTTAGTTAAACATAATGGACCGTATATAAATAACAAAAAAGTACCTATTACTATTCAAAAGCTTAATGATGATTTTTCTTTAAATTTATCTTTGTTCGCGTCTTGCGAAGCTCAAATAGCGAATATTGCAGATGATGTTGCATATTTAACTCATGATTTTGATGATGGGCTTCGTGAAAAATTATTTAAATTAAATGATTTAAAAAAACTAAAATTACCTGCACTAATAATTTATAAGATAGAAAAAAAATATCCTGACATAAATATTAGAGTTTTAACTCATCAACTAATTAGATTATTAATTGCTCATTTTATAAATGATATAGTAACTAATTCATTATTAATAATAAAAAATAATAAATTTAAATCTGTTGATCAAATTCGAAATTTCAATCAACCTATTATTCAAATGTCTGATTTATCATTAGAATATATGAAAGAAATAAGAGATTTTTTATTTAAGAATATGTATTTTAATAAAGATGTTTTAAAAAAGTTATCAATTGCATCTGAAATGATAGAAAAATTATTTACTTTATATAATCAAAATCCAAATTTACTGCCTTTACAATGGAAGATTTTTAAGGACAAAAAAATAATAGATTGTTCTAAAAAAGTTAAAACTAGAGTGATTTCTGATTATATATCTGGTATGACAGATGTTTTTTTAAAATTAGAATATAATAAATTTTTTAATGAGGATAATTAAGAGTAATGAATATCTATAAAGACTATTTAAATTTTTTAAAAGATACTGTGCTCTTATTAAAGAAAAAACATAAATATGAATTTGATATTAATGACATTTTTTCTAAAATCACCTTAGAGCCTCCAAAAAATTTATCTCACGGCGATATGTCTACTAATGTTGCAATGTTACTAGCTCCAAAGTTTAAAAAAAAACCATATGAAATCGCTGAAATATTTAAAGAAGAAATTAATACATTTCCAGGAATTAAAAGTGTTTCAATAGCAGGGCCAGGCTTTCTTAATATTATATTAGATCGCTTAACATGGTCAAATTGCCTATACAAGATACTAATAAATCCAGATGATTGGGACCAAGTTAACATTGGAAAAGGCTCTAATGTCAATTTAGAATATATATCAGCTAATCCTACAGGGCCTCTTCATGCTGGTCACGCTAGAGGAGCCGTATTTGGTGACGCGTTAGCATCTCTCTTAAGCAAAGTTGGGTTTAATGTAACAAAAGAGTACTATATAAATGACGCAGGTAGTCAAATTGAAAAGTTAGTTCAATCTTCCATTTTAAGATATAATGAATGCCTTGGAGATAAAATTACGGTCATTCCCAAAGGATTATATCCTGGAGATTATCTAAAAGAAGTTGGTAAGGCTCTTTTTATAAAATATAATAATAAATTAAAAACTTATGATAACGAAGAAATTTTCAAAATAGTTAGTGAATTATCTTTAAAAATTATGCTTGATAATATAAAAAATGATCTATTTAAACTTGGTATAGAAATGGATATCTATACAAGTGAACAGAAGATTGTTTCCAGTGACTTATTAAGTAATGTAATAAATATACTTGAAAGAAAAAAACTTCTTTATAAAGGGATCTTAGCTCCACCAAAAGGTATGAAAACTGATGATTGGGAAACTCGCGAACAGCTTTTGTTTAAATCTTCAAATTACGGAGATGATACTGATAGGGCTCTTCAAAAATCAGATGGATCTTGGACATATTTTGCTACAGATATGGCTTATCATCTAGATAAAATTAATAGAACTAATGGTGATCTAATTAATGTTTTAGGAGCTGATCATACAGGCTACATTTCCAGAATAAATGCTGCTGTTAATGCGCTTTCTGATAACAAAGTTAGCATAGATACAAAAGTTTGTTCCTTAGTTAATCTTTTAGAAGATGGCAAACCACTTAAAATGAGCAAAAGGGCTGGAACATTTGTAACTTTATCTGACATTATAGATGCAGTTGGTAAAGATGTGTTGAGGTTTATTATGCTAACTAGAAGAAATGATCAATCACTTGATTTTGATTTTAAAAAAGTTAAAGAAAAATCAAAAGATAATCCTGTCTTTTATGTTCAATATGCTTATGCAAGGTGTCATTCAATTTTTAAGGCTGCTGAAACAGTTAAAGAGAATTTATATCCGAATAATTTAGACCTGTTGAAAGCTGAAGAAGAATTAAACCTTATTAAATTTATTTCTTTATGGCCTAGAATATTAGAGTTAGCTGCTAAACATCATGAACCGCATAGAATTTGTTTTTATTTAATTGAATTAGCTAGTAATTTTCATAGTTTATGGAATAAGGGTAGTGACAAACCAGAATTAAAATTTATTGTTGATGATAATATTGATTTAACTAACGCAAGGTTATGTCTTGTTAAAGCTGTGGCTTTAACAATTAGTAAAGGGCTTAATATATTAAAAATTGAACCTATTAATGAAATGTAAAAAATAATGTTAAAATTTTTCAAAATAGCTTCTTTATTTTTTTTAGTTATAGGTATAATTGCTTCAATGAGTGTTTTTGCTTTTAAAATCATATTTGATACTCCAGTAAATGAAAATTTAGTTGTTTTAGGGCCTGATGATATTGAAGTTTATTCTAAGCCAATAGATGCTGGTGGATTTAATGTTACTAATTTAGATATAGATATATTAAATAATAAGTCAGCGTTAATTACAGATGAAAAATTACGTCCACTTCCTGTCCAGCCTGAGTTACTACCAATAGATAATGTAGTTGATGATAATAATAAATTTATTGATGAAAAAAATATTAATTCTAGTATTAATGAAAAAAAATCTAAAAAAAATCTAAAAATTGATAAAAAAAATAACCTTTTAATTCCTGTTTCAAAACCCTATAAAAAGAATATTAACGGCAACTCTAATAGTAAATTGTCTGGTCAATTTAGTGTCCAATTTGGTTCATTTAGAAATTTAAATAAAGCTGAAATTGCAATTGCAAAT
>TARA_B110000240_G_scaffold172004_1_pt1 | contig 16898 bp, 18 predicted proteins | sample TARA_B110000240 | Tara Oceans TARA_B110000240 (sample SAMEA4397611) | marine metagenome | biome: Polar Biome; feature: [DCM] deep chlorophyll maximum layer (ENVO:01000326); material: water (ENVO:00002006), including particulate matter (ENVO:01000060) such as... | depth 17 m | reverse complement strand
ATTGAGCGATTACATAATGATCCTCAATATAAACACCTCACCCCCATTGTTGTGACAGGTATGGGAGCAGCAGAAGTTGCTGCTAGCAATCTCCCAAAAAATGTCCCTGTATTGCTCAAACCAATACCTGTAGAAGAGTTAAAAGAGTTAGTATTGCAGGCTGTTAAAGACTAACCCGCCTTAAGGTGAAAGGACAAAGTGCCTATGGATAGCAAAGATTGGACTATTTATAATGGCCTTATCGGAGCGGTTAAGTATGATCCGGTGGCACCAGAAATCCATTTCAATGACACTGCGCTGCAGCTGCTTGATCTTCCCTCCAACACCCACTTAGATGAGTTTATTGAGGTCATCGGCGCTTCATTGTGGCAGCAGCTTAGTCAGTTGGAAAACGGCCACAGCAAGCTTATTGCTTGGCCTGTTACTGCACAACAGCCAGACCGCTGGCTACTTTGGACTGCAGCCTACTCGAACACGATAAACCCACAACTGTTTTTCCAAGTCACTGACCAAACTAGCCTCGGCAGAGCGACCAGACACTGGCAACACCAGGCACAACTGGCATCCATTGGCCAGGCCATGGCGGGTATTTGTCATGAGGTCAATCAGCCACTCAATGCCATGCGCATGCGCATCTATGGCTTACAAGCTATGCACCAAGGCGCGGGTATAGATCACCTTGATAAGCACTTAGCTGCGCTGGATGAGCAGGTCCAACGCTGTGCAGAAACGTTAACTAATATGCGCGCAATGGTGGGCCACCAATCCCTCAACCTTAACCGTTTTGATGCTGGCAAAAGTGTTGAACACATTGTGCAATTACTCCAGCATCAGCTGGAACTTCAGCAAGTGCAACTGCGCACTTGCCACAGTAGCAGCCACGTCAATGATCCATTTTTGGTATTTGGTCAAGCACAGCAATTAGAACAAGTACTCATCAACCTCATCAATAATGCCCGTGACGCCCTAGTTGATGAGCTCCACTTAGATAGACCTGCCACCATCACCGTCAGCCTTACACAACAACCTAAGGACGGCGTAGAGGGGGTGGCTATTAAGGTCTCAGATAACGGCCCAGGCATCGCCATAGAACTTCAGGAAAAAGTATTTGCAGCCTATTACACCAGTAAAAGTACACAGCAAGGCACGGGGCTAGGTTTAGCCATATGCAAAGATTTAATGCACGACTTAGGTGGCCAATTAACACTGTCATCTGGCTTAGGAAAAACCACTTTTAGCCTCTGGCTGCCCACAACCCTGAATGAAGCGCCATTAGCCCAGCAATGAACATCTTAATCGCGGTTGATCAGAAGGTCAGTAGTGCATTGACTTACTGGCTTCATAGTCAAGGTCATCAGACCCACACTAGTTCAGTAACGGCTTGCTCAAAGTTAGTGCTTGATTATTTACACTTACGGCCATTCTTGTGGTCTAAACAGCCTATCCCACACCACTGGCCCAGCCCTGAACATTGGTTGTTATTGGATACCTACCTGCAACCTACGCAACTGATTGCAGCCATGCATATGGGGTTGAGGCACATCAGCCTAGCCCCTATACAAGCAGCACACCTAAAACAATGGTTAACCTCACAGCCCAACATAGTGGACTTGAATTGTGACTGGCCAGCAAAGTATGAGCCGCAAGCCGAAATAGACCCCATGTTACTACCCTTTATTAAATGCATAATGCGTGGGGTTTGGTCTGAGGAAGAAAAAATGACGGCAGCTAAGACCATATTATGGCGCAACGTTGCCCTTCAATCTGGCCAATACCAACGATTGAATGAAACCAGCCGCTTAGATGCTATCGAATTCTCTCAACTTGCCTATCACACCCTAGCTGGAGCTAACTGGCTACAACACTATGGCCATATTAAAGCCGCGGTGATAGCCCGCCAACACCATGAACACTGGGACGGTAGTGGCTACCCTATGGCTGTTGCTGGCGCAGCAATCTGCCTTGAAGCCCGCTTGGCAAAACTCTACGATAGCTACATCGGACTTAGAAGGGCCAAGACTTATGCCAAAGCCTGTGATCACCGCACCAGTATCAATAAACTGACTTATGGCGATGGCTATTTAAACCCGAGTCAATTTGACCCTCAGTTACTCACACGTTTTTTACAGGCAGAGGCAACTATTGAAACACTCTATAGCCTAGGCCGCTTAGCCAATTGACCTAGACTGATGGGACTTAATGGTGGTCGTACAGACAGAGGTTCTACCTCTGATACCGATCGCTGCTGGGCATGGGCTACCAGATAAGCTAGATTGGGCCCACACTGGCGCCCTTGGCAGGCTCCCATACCCGCTCGAGTAAAGCGCTTTAACTGATTCACACCAGCACATCCACCGTCGGCAATAGCACTAATGGTTGCTGCACTAACCTGCTCACAGCGACACACGATAGTGCTGCCCGTTGGCTTGAAAAGCCAATCGGCCGGTCGGTATAAACGATCGACCAAGCCCCTTGCCCAGCGTAAGTGTTTGAGTCTAAAAAGGAGCCCTAAGTTAACCCTATTGCTCAGCCACGAGCCTGTTAGCGAAGCATTTTTTGCTCTATTTATACCTGCCACTCGACCTTGCAGTTGGGCCAAGTCTGCGCCTCCAATGTGGCCCGCATCACCCGCAACCTGAACTCCAGACACAGACGTCTGTCCAGCGGCGTCTGCCTGTGTCTGCCAACACTGTTGCGTTTCGTTCCATGCCTGGGTACAGCCCAATAGCTGCGCCATTTGGGTCTCAGCAACAAGTCCTTGATGTAACATCAAAAGTTTACACTCTAGTTCATAAACCCTACCAGCTACCGTATAACGAACCCCTGATACTTGTTCATTACCCATGACCTCTAGATGGGAAACTCCACTAATATAAGGCCCTTTAATACGCTGTGCTAAGGTTAGCCAAAGGCCTTTAAACAGCTGCTTGGGCGTGGTCAAGCCAGCCACTAGCCACGGCATTGCCTGCCAATAATTAACTCCAGGGGTAGTATCTAAAAAAGCCATGATGGTCACCCCTGCAGCACGATATTGCTGCGCCAAAAGCAGCAACAAAGGGCCAGAACCAGCCAATACCACCTGTTTAGGCAACAAAGCTGAAGACTTAAGTAAAACCTGCCCTGCCCCAGCTGTCATTACCCCAGGCTTATGCCAGCCCGCTATGGCCATAGGTCTTTCCATAGCGCCATTAGCTAATAACAAATGACTAGTTATAAAAGTGATTGATTTACCGTGCAGCATCGCTGCCACCGCAAAACCATGCTCATGAGTTTCGATGTGCCATACTTGAACCAAAGGTTGATAATCACAGTTAGCCGCCATAAACCGTGCCAGTAAAGGCTTGCCCGCCACATAATCTGGCCCCAATAGTTTTGTCTGCTGATCACTAGCCTGAGCTAAATTACGGTAAATTTGCCCCCCCGCACTGGCAGCTTGATCGAGTACTAAGACACTCAAACCGGCTTTACTGGCTTCTATTGCGGCGGCCATACCCGCAGGCCCAGCACCAATCACTAAATAGTCATAGATCTTGTGCATCAGTAGGTCCCTACCCCCACTTGATCGATACTCATGTTAGGCATGACTTGAGTTAAACAAGCCCTCTGCTGAGGCTGCCCATCAATACTCACTAGGCATTCAAAACACACCCCCATATGACAAAATGGCGCCCTAGGTTCTCCACTCACAGGATGTGCTCGGGTGGCCAGATACCCTAAATAGTGCAAGGCCGCAGCAACACTAGACTGCATGGGCACTTGGTGCTCAACACCGTTAACGATAAGCACACATTGAGGTGCGTCTTCAAGCCCGTGTCTAAACAGGGAATCGGTCATTATTCATGGCCTCTATGAGTATTTTTTGCTTTGCATCGAGGCTGTTTAAGAGCCAGTTAGACAAGGGGCCAGCATGAGCAGCGGCCAAAGACACACCACTGTGACAACACACGCCAAAAGCCCCACTGTAGCTGGTGGATTGTTGATAAATGGGCGCGCCGTCGGGCGACATCACCCGCAGTGCCCCCCAACTTCTAACCAATTGCAAGTCGGCTAAGCTGGGTAACAAAGCCACTGCCTCTTGAGCCATGGCGTGCATCACCTCAAGGCTGCAGCTGTCGTCAAGACCCGTGTGCTCATGGGAACCCCCTATCTGAATGGTCCCTTCAGCAGTTTGCCGCAGCTGCGGGCAAGCGTAGGTAAGAGTATTTTCTGCAGTGCGTTCGGTAATCAATAGTTGGCCCTTAATCGGCATTACTGGCAGGTGCATACCTAGCTGTTTACCCAAGCGCTGATTGTCTAAACCAGCGCACAGCACAATCTTCTTAGCTATAAAGCCTGCAGCATTAAAGCCCTGCGCTGATACCTCGATCTTATCCACCTTGCGGCACGCTTGGTATGCCACTCCACATAACTGCATGGCCTTGTGCAAAGCGGATAACAGACTTAATGGATTCACTTGGCCATCTTGCGGACTATAAACTGCGCCCACAACAGATGGTCCAAGACCTGGCTGTAACGCCAGCGCAGCCTCCCGATCTAGTACGCTATATTTAAAAGCGCCATGGGTGTGGTGCGCCATGGCAGCCATTTCTTCACTTAACACCTTAAGCTGCCGTTGGTTTAACGCAAACTCCAAACCACCTAGCCTTTGATAGGCGAGGTCCATTTGACTTTGGTGGCTCAACTGATGAGCAAATTGAGGCCATAAGTCTGCGCCTTGCAGACTCCAGTTTGCGTAAGCGGGGAAGTTGTGACCTTTGCCTTGCACCCAGATGAGGCCAAAATTGCCCACCGATGCGCGGTGATCCATATCACTACCATCGAGCACTAAGATGCGTAAATGCGGCTGTTTTTGGATTAGCCCATAGGCAATTGATGCCCCCACCAGACCTCCACCCACGATGATCCAATCATAGGCGTCTGACTGATTATTAGCGGGGCTCAGTGACAACACGTTCTTGCAGGTGTCCACTCATACGCTTTTCCCACACTCTAAACAAATACACCAAAGCGTAAGTCATGACCAGATACATTGCCGCAGCCGTGAGATAAAACTCATACACTGCAAAGGTTTTAGAAATCAATTGGCGCGAAATACCAGTTAAGTCCAAAATAGTAATGGTGGACACTAGCGATGTTGCCTGTAATAAAAAGATCACCTCGTTGCCGTAGGCGGGTAAGCCAATACGAAAAGCCTTGGGTAAAGTAATACGACGGAACAATAGTAAACCCGACATACCACAAGCACGACCCGCTTCTATATCGTTGCGAGGCACTGCACTGATGGCACCACGAAAAATTTCAGCAGAATAAGCTGCTGTATTTAATACTAAGGCCAAAATGCCACAGAACCACGGATCACGGAAAAACCCCCACAAACCAAGGTCTGTGAGCTCGTGTCGGAACTGACCACTGCCATAATAAATTAAAAATATTTGTACCAACAAAGGCGTGCCTCGGAAGTACAATACAAAGACATAGGCGGGTGAGGCAATGAATGGATTTTTAGCCAACCGAGCTAGGGCAAGGGGAATAGCAAACGCCAAACCAATAACCAGACTCACCACGGTAATCCATAAGGTCACCCATGCACCTTGCAACATCATTGGCAGATACTGCCACACAATAGAAAAGTCCATTAACGCATCACTCCTTTATTGGCCCATGTTTCAGCACGTTTTTGTGCCATCATCGAGACCAAGGTAATGCCTAAATAAATAAACGATGCAAGCAAGTAAAAGGTAAAAGGTTCGTGGGTCGCGTTGGACGCAATTTTAGTTTTGCGCATCAATTCATCCAACTGAATGATCGAAATAAGCGCCGTGGCTTTGATTAACACCATCCACACGTTACCTAAGCCCGGTAGGGCAAAACGCATAGCTTGGGGCAACAAAATACGTTTGAACACCTGCAAACGGCTCATGCCTATAGCTCTAGCGGCTTCAGCTTGGCCCTTAGGAATCGCTTGAAAAGCACCACGCAGTACTTCTGTGGCAAAGGCACCATAGATAAACCCGATAGTGATAGTACCCGCGATGAAGGGATTAATGTCAACGCGAATGTCATAACCCATGCGCGTGGCAATCGATTGAATGAGTGTTGGAGTACCAAAGTACACCAACAGCAATAGAATAAGTTCGGGCACTCCACGCACGACCGTAGTATAGGTATTGGCTGCCAGGTTGGCCCACCAATTGTGACTCAGCTTGCCCCAACTGCCTAGCAATCCAAGCAACACTGCAACCACCATGGCGCAAAGGCCTACCGCAATGGTTAATTGCAAACCTTCAAACAAGAGCCAGCCGTAGCCGTGCAAATCTAACATAAATAATACTGCCTAGAAGTTAATAAGGGTAGCCGAAGCTACCCTTATTAGTGGCCTAATTAGCCACCATAAACACTAAAACCAAACCACTTATTACTGATTTTGTCATAAGTGCCATCGGCTAGAATTTGCTTAAGCGCAGCGTTCATGCGGTCACGCAATTCAGTGTCTTCTTTACGCACACCAACACCAGCACCCAAACCAAAGTACTTAGTGTCAGCAATATCTGGACCAAAGAATTCGCCTTCAATGCCTGAAGCCTTCATCATTTCGTCACCCACAATGACATCTACAAATAGTAGGTCAACACGGCCCGCCGCGAAGTCTAGATTAGCTTCTTCTTGGGCACCATAAGTGCGAATTTCAAGGATATCGCCAAACTCACCACGCAGGTAATTTTCTTGCACAGTAGAGCTTTGAACGCCCACAATCATGCCTGAAGTCGCTTCAGATGAAGAACCCGCAGCACGAATAAAACGGTTAGGCGTATTGTAGTACTTGTTGGTAAAGTCGATCTTTTGCTTGCGCTCTTCAGTGATCGACATAGACGCAAGAATAGTATCAAACTTCTTCGCTAACAATGCAGGGATAATGCCATCCCAGTCAGACGTAACCCACTCACAATCTGCTTTCATAGCAGCACACAGAGCATCGCCTACTTCAATATCAAAACCAATTAGGTTGTTGTCACTGTCGTAGTAGTTGTACGGAGGGTAAGCCCCTTCAGTACCCATCAAGATTGTGTCAGACGCAACAGCGCTCAAAGACATCGCTAACGCGCCTGCAGTTAGTGCAGCAGCAACTAGTTTTTTCATAAGAACCTCATCATTGATTTATTGTGGTTATAGTTAGCCAAAAAAGGCTAGGATTTAATAGCTCGACGCCAAAAACTGCCGGCATCGTTCTGATTTTGGATTTTGAAATACTTCTTCTGGTGTACCCTGTTCTTCAATCATACCTTGATGAAGGAACACCACTTTAGACGACACCTCACGAGCAAAAGTCATCTCATGGGTGACGACAATCATGGTACGACCTTCGGCAGCCAGCTGACGCATCACCTTAAGCACTTCTCCAACTAACTCAGGATCTAGTGCAGAGGTAGGCTCGTCAAACAACATGACTTCTGGCTCCATGGCAAGAGCTCGCGCAATGGCTGCTCGTTGCTGTTGACCACCAGACAAATGGTCCGGGTATTGATGCGCCTTATCAGCAATGCCCACTTTTTCTAACAGCTGCATGGCCTTAGCATGGGCTTCCGTTTTAGTTTGACCCAAAACATGTACCGGTGCTTCCATGATATTTTCTAATATAGTCATGTGGCTCCAAAGATTAAAACTCTGGAACACCATGCCCAATTTGGTGCGTATACGATCCACTTGCTTTTGGTCAGCCGGCACGCGATGACCCTTACGATCGGTCTGCATTTCCATCAACTCACCATCAACTCGTACTTCACCACTGTTAGGAGTTTCTAACAAGTTAATACAACGCAAAAAGGTGCTTTTACCAGAACCGCTGGCCCCTATTAAAGAAATCACATCACCTTTGTTAGCTTGCAAAGACATGCCTTTAATAACTTCGTTTTCATTAAAGCTTTTGTGTAAATCTGTAATAGATAGAGCTAAGGTCATCATGGATCCAGATGCTGGGAGGCGATATTAATAAAACTTAAACTAGGGCCATGATATTGTCTAATAGCCTCAATCTCAAGCTATTCGTTTCATCAGTCTAATCGAGGGTCGCTTTGAGTTAATTACAAGTCCATTTGCCGCAACTTTTACCTTTAATGCTACCCTATGAGACACGGGCTAGAATTGTTACCATGATAGGCATTATTTACCTGTGACCTGTTACTACGCTTGCTTATGACATCTAATACTATCCCACAGACCATCCCCCAAGCCCTAATACTGACTCAACAACGCATTGATGAGGCTTGCCAAGTGGCTGGCCGCAAGGCTCATGAAGTGTTGTTACTAGCCGTCAGTAAAACTAAACCCTTAAGCGATGTTATTGCGGCCTATGACCATGGCCAACGCCACTTTGGGGAAAATTACCTACAAGATGCTTTAGACAAAATTAGCCAATGCCCCCATGACGACATTGAATGGCATTTCATCGGTGCGATTCAGAGCAATAAAACCAAGACCATTGCCGCTCAATTTGATTGGGTCCACACCTTGGATAGAGAAAAAGTTGCCCGCCTGCTCAGTTTACATAGGCCCGACCACCTGCCACCATTAAAGGTGCTCATCCAAGTTAACATTAGTAACGAAGCCAATAAAAGTGGTGTCGCACTTGAGCACTTAGACGCTCTAGTCGAACAGGTCACGCAACTGCCCAAGTTATTACTGTGCGGCTTAATGTGCATACCTGCTGCCGGTCAGACTGAGAGTAATCAACACCGCGCTTTCAATGCAATGGCCACCGCACGAGATCAACTGAACCGCACTTACCCACACATCAAACAACTTTCTATGGGCATGTCGGGTGACTTAAGTAGCGCGATTGCTTGCGGTTCAACCATGGTGCGCATTGGCACCGACATATTTGGATCGCGTGATACGCTCACTCCTGCACCATAAGCCTGATTAAAACCGACCATATAACCACTAGGAAACCACCATGCTACAGACTCCCAACATTGCCTTTATCGGTGCCGGAAATATGGCCCAGGCCATTCTAAAAGGCATGCTTGCGGCGGGTTATCCGCCTAACAAAATTTCTGCCAGTGGCCGCACACAAGCTAAATTAGACCAGTTAACAGCCGACACCGGCATCCACACTAGTACTGACAACTTAGCCTTGTGCCAACAGGCCGATGTCATTGTATTGGGGGTTAAACCACAAATGATGGGGGCTTTGGTACAAAGCATTGCTCCTGCAGTAGACGGTTCGAAACAGCTTATTGTTTCCGTAGCTGCGGGCATTTTAGCCGATAGTATAGCCACATGGCTGGGGCAGAAGGCACCCATCGTTCGCTGCATGCCCAATACTCCCTCATTGGTCGGGCACGGAGCTGCGGGACTATTTGCCACAGACGGGGTTTCCGCGGCTCAGAAACAGACCGTCAGCACCATCATGGAATCAGTAGGTTTAGCCCTATGGGTGCAAACCGAAGCTCATATTGACGCCGTCACTGCCGTTTCAGGTAGCGGCTCTGCTTATTACTTTTTGATGATGGAAGCTATGATCGAGGGCGCAGAAAAATTGGGATTAAGTAATGAAGTGGCCCAGCAACTGGTACTTCAAACTGCCGCAGGGGCGGCGCAGATGGCCCAAAAAAGCGACTCTACACCGACCCAACTTCGCATTGCCGTGACTTCACCCAAGGGCACCACAGAACAAGCCATCAACACCTTTAATGAGGGTGGCTTTAGTCAACTTTGCAGCCGCGCTATGGCGGCCGCCCATCATCGCTCTGAAGAATTGGCGCAGTTATTTAAGGCCTAAGTTTGATCTAGCATGACGATGTTTCAGAGTTTACCCATACTAATTATTTAGTATGCTCAGCGTTTTATTAAAATTTAGTGGAAAACACCTATGATGGCCCTTTCCTTACCAAGCGACTGGCTAGATATTGTTCTAGCTAATTTAATTAACATCCCCCTGGGGATCATTATATTCTTTGCTGGCCGCTGGATTGCCAACCTCATTGCGGGCATGATTAATCGCTTACTCGTGGCCCGAAAAACCGATGCTCCTTTACGTCAGTTCCTTGTCACTATTGTGCGCGTCACCTTAACTTTTGTGGCACTCATCGCTGCGTTAGAATTTTTAGGTTTCGATACCACTGTCCTACTAACGGTGTTTGCCGCTGCTAGTTTAGCCATTGGCTTAGCAGTAAAAGACACTCTGAGTAACTTTGCTGCTGGCGTCATGCTTATTTTATTTAAGCCGTTTACTGTGGGCGACTTTATTGAAGCTGCAGGTGTTGCTGGCGTTGTTGAAAGCATCGGGATTTTTTCTAGCCATATGAAGACTGGAGACAATCGCGTCATCATTGTGCCCAACAGCCATATCTATGGAGATGTGATCATTAATGCTTCGGCTAAGCCCACACGTCGCATCGATCTCACTATTGGGGTTGGATATAATGATGACTTACAAAAGGCCGAACAGTTATTATTACAATGTATTGCTGCTGACAAGCGCATCTTAGCTGAACCAGAGGCCGTAGTTGCTGTGGCTGAGCTTGCAGACAGCAGTGTTAACTTTGTAGTGCGCCCATGGGTCAATTCAGCTGACTACTGGGTTGTAAGGTGGGACCTTATTCGGCAAATTAAGCTCACCTTTGACGCCGAAGGCATTTCCATACCCTATCCACAGCGAGACATTCACTTGCATCAAGCCAGCAAGGCTTAATCAAACGGCAAACCAGCAAGCCGAGCCATTAATCAGGCTATAGCTTACTGGCTTGCAAGCAACCACAAACTGGTTTAAGCCAGTTTCTTATACTTCACCCGCGTAGGTTGATGATCTTTACCTGTTCGAGACTTATAGTCTTCAGCATATTCTGAGTAGTTACCTTCAAAGAAAGAGGCCTTAGAGTCCCCTTCGTAGGCCAAAGTATGAGTACAGACACGGTCTAGGAACCAGCGGTCGTGAGAGATCACAATGGCAGCGCCAGGAAATGCTAACAAGGCTTCTTCTAATGCGCGCAAGGTTTCTACATCTAAGTCATTGGTGGGTTCGTCTAATAACAGCACGTTGCCACCTTGCTTTAACAGCTTAGCTAAGTGCAAACGGTTACGCTCACCACCAGATAAGTCTTTAACAAACTTCTGTTGATCATTGCCTTTAAAATTAAACCGTCCCGCATAGGCACGAGAAGGCACCTGATAATTGCCTACCGTAATGATGTCATTACCATCAGACAGCTCTTCCCATACGGTTTTAGTGCCATCTAACTCGCGCATTTGGTCTACATGAGCCAGTTCAACCGTGTCGCCAATTTCGATGGTGCCTGAATCTGGCTGCTCACTGCCCGTAAGCATCTTGAACAAGGTCGATTTACCTGCACCATTACCACCGACCACACCAACGATAGCACCCTGAGGCATACTAAACTGCAGACCTTCCACTAACATCTTATCGCCAAAAGCTTTACTCACACCGTTGACGTTGATGACCTTATCGCCTAAACGTGGTCCTGGTGGGATATAAATTTCAGAGGTTTCGTTTCTTTCTTGGAACTCACGGGAGTTTAATTCTTCAAAGCGAGCCAAACGTGCTTTCGATTTAGCCTGACGCCCTTTAGCGTTGCTGCGCACCCAATCCAACTCTGACTTCACCGCTTTGTCATGGGACGCTTGCTGGCGACCTTCTTGAATCAAGCGGGCTTCTTTTTGCTCTAGCCAAGACGAATAATTGCCTTCATAAGGAATACCATGACCACGGTCTAGCTCTAGAATCCAACCCGCAGCATTATCAAGAAAATAGCGATCGTGGGTGATGGCCACCACAGTGCCGTTGTAATCCACTAAAAAGCGCTCTAGCCAAGCCACAGATTCGGCATCCAAATGGTTAGTCGGCTCATCCAGTAATAACATATCTGGCTTATTCAGCAGTAAACGACATAAAGCCACACGGCGGCGTTCACCACCCGACAAATGGGCTACATTTTCGTCCCAAGCAGGCAAACGTAAGGCTTCTGCAGCAACTTCTAGGGTGCGCTCTAAGTTGTGCGCATCACTGGCTTGAATAATATCCTCTAGCTTGGCTTGCTCAGCGGCTAAAGCATCAAAATCAGCATCTGGTTCTGCATAAGCCGCATAGACAGCATCCAAGGCTGTTAAAGCATTTTTTGCTTCAGCCACGGCTTCCTCAACCACTTCACGCACAGTTTTGGAGTCATCTAGTTTGGGCTCTTGCTCTAAGTAACCCACATTAATGCCAGGCTGTGGACGTGCTTCACCATTATAATCTTTGTCGACGCCCGCCATGATTCTTAGCAAGCTAGATTTACCTGAACCGTTCAAACCCAAGACCCCAATTTTGGCTCCCGGAAAGAAGGACAATGAGATGTCCTTTAATATTTCACGCTTGGGTGGAACGACCTTTCCAACGCGATTCATTGTATACACAAACTGTGCCATGTGATTTCCTGATTAATTCAAAAATATGCCGCTATTATACCCTGAGACGCCATTAAAAGGGGGAAAGCGCCCCCCATAGTATTTTGCCATCCAGCCACTTGTGATTTGGTTTGCAGCCCCAACTTAATGGGGATACTATATTTTTAACCACTGTTATTTAAGGAATTCCCGTGTCTACTACCCATGTTGGCTCCTCATTGCTGCCTACCCCTTACGGCACTTTCGATATGCATGGTTTTGCCGATAGCGAAACTGGTAAAGAGCATCTAGCCCTGAGCATGGGCGACCTTGGCGATGGCGCTCCAGTACTGGCTCGCCTGCACTCAGAGTGTTTAACAGGCGATGCCTTGTTCAGCATGCGTTGTGATTGCGGCTATCAGCTACAAGAAGCCCTCAAACGCATTGCCGAACAAGGCCGCGGGGTAATTTTGTACCTGCGCCAAGAAGGTCGAGGTATCGGTTTATTGAATAAAATTAAGGCTTACCATCTGCAGGATCAAGGCGCGGACACAGTGGAGGCCAACCAGCGTTTAGGTTTTGATGCTGATCTGCGTAAATATGACATGGCCAAAGATATGTTTGATCACCTGCGCGTCAAGTCGGTGTTATTGATGACTAACAATCCACGCAAAATCCAAGCCCTCACGGACCTGGGTGTTAAGGTTACCCAACGCCAAGCATTAGAAGTCGGTGAAAACAGCCACAACAAGGCCTATCTAGCCACTAAGGCAAGCAAACTAGATCATTTATTCGGTCAATAACTGGCCTTTCCAAACCTCAACTTTGGCGATCATTGCGGTGGTCGACAAACCAGTATGGTGCAATACCTGTTCGCGGCTCCCATGGGGCAAAGCCACATCTTCGTGACCTAGACACAACAAACTCACTTGGGTTTTTTGCTGTACTAACCACTCACTCACGGCAGAACCTGCGCCACCAATACAGCTGTGGTCTTCTATGCTGACAAAGCCACTATGCTGGACCAGCAATTGCTGCAACAAAAGTTCATCTAACGGTTTTACAAAACGCATATCCACCAAGGTGGCATTATGGGCCTGCGCCACAACCATGGCTTTATCCAGTAAGGCCCCAAAATTGAGTATAGCAATGGCATTAGCGATATCTGCCGAGCGCACTAACCGCCCCCTACCCAATTCAATGGGCGCTGCCAACGGACCACCCTCAAACGCTTCACCGCGAGGGTAACGCACTGCGGCAGGGCCACAATGGGCATAACCGAAGCTAAGCATGGCTCGAGTTTCGGCCGCTGTACTTGGCACCATTACCAGCAACTTAGGCAAGCAGCGTAAAAAGGCCAAGTCATAGGCCCCTGTATGAGTTGAGCCGTCTTCACCCACTACTCCAGCTCGGTCAATGGCTAGCAAAATATCCAAGTCCTGCAGCACAATGTCGTGAATTAGTTGATCGTAACCGCGTTGTAAAAAGGTAGAATAAATTGCCACCACAGGCTTCGCGCCTTCACACGCCATACCCGCAGCCAGCGTAAGAGCGTGTTGTTCGGCGATCGCCACGTCAAATAAACGCGCACCGTATGCTTGTGCAAAAGGCTCTAGGCCTGAGCCACCAATCATAGCGGGGGTAATGGCCATCAACCGATCATCCGTTTGGGCTTGGTCACAAATCCAGCGGCCAAAAACTTGGGCATAGGTCGGCCCCTGTTGAGTTATTAGGCTTTCAATGGGGTCGATTTTTGCCAGTGCATGGTAACCCACTGGATCAATTTCAGCGGGTCCATAACCTTTACCTTTTAGGGTATGGATATGCAACAGCTTAGGTCCGGGTAGACTCTGTAGTTCGGTAATAGCCGACATTAACCGCGGTAAATCATGACCATCAATAGGGCCTCGGTAGGTAAAACCTAAGGCTGTAAACCACTGTGATGGGCCACCGTCACCATGATGGTCGTCTAAAAAGGTGGCTAAGCCGCCTAAGTTTTCATCAATAGCCATATCATTGTCATTGACAATAATGAGGGCGTTCGCTTGGCAGTGAGCCATATGGTTCAAAGCTTCAAAGGCCATACCAGCCGTCAGTGCACCATCACCAATGACCGCAACATGGCGCGCCAAAGGATTTTTATTAGCCAACACCATGCCCAGTAAAGCACTAATAGAAGTACTGGCATGGCCCACACCAAACGCATCAAAAGGGCTTTCATCACGCTTAGGAAATGGTGCTAAACCACCAGCCTGACGCATACTCAGCATTGCTTGCTTGCGGCCAGTGAGCATTTTATGGGGGTAGGCCTGATGACCCACATCCCAAATTAATCGGTCAGTAGGGGTGTCGAGCAGATAATGCAAGGCAATGGTGAGTTCAACGACTCCTAAACCAGCACCCAAATGACCGCCAGTTTGACCCACACTGTATAACAAAGCCAAACGTAACTCGTAAGCGAGTTGAGGCAACTGGGTTGGTTTTAACTTACGTAAATCCAACACACCGTCTATTTGATCAAGCAAAACCGTGGTCGGTGTTTGCTGTGGAATCTTCAGAATAATAGGCAGCATGGCGCTAATGCTTGCGGCTGACAATAAAGTCTGCCAGCCAAACTAATGGCTCTGCTGCGGCCCCAAAACCAAGTACCGAGGCTTTAGCCTGCTGATGCAGTTCCATTAACCGCATCTTAGCAGCCGCCATACCGAGCAGTGAAGGGTAGGTAGACTTATCATTAATGAGATCTGAGCCTTGGGTTTTACCAAGGGTTGCCGTATCACCTTCAATATCCAAGATATCATCCTGAACCTGAAAGGCTAAACCGATGGCCTGCGCGTAAGTGCGCAAGCAATCCATTTGCTCAGCACTCACATGACTCTGTGACAAAGCCCCTAGTTCCACACTTGCCACAATCAAGGCCCCAGTTTTTAAGCTATGCAGCCGTTCCAACTGAGCCAAACTAACGGCATCATGGGCTGCTGCCATATCCAACATTTGACCCGCTACCATGCCTTTAGCGCCCGAGGCTTGGGCCAAACAGGCCACCATGGCTAAACATTGTGCCGCATTGAGGTGCGGTCCTTGTGCGCTAGCCAGCAATTCAAACGCCAGAGCTTGCAGGGCATCGCCTGCTAAAATAGCCGTGGCTTCATCAAAAGCCACATGACAACTGGGCTGACCGCGACGTAAAGCATCGTCATCCATAGCTGGCAGGTCGTCGTGAATCAACGAGTAGGCATGCATGGCTTCAACTGCTGCAGCTAATGGGTCTAAGGCGGCATGGTCAACGCCACACGCGCGCGCGCCAGCATACACCAAGGCGGCCCGCACTCGCTTGCCACCCCGCACGGCGCTGTAGGCCATGGCTTGAGATAAAGGGCCACTGGCGCGACGCTGACCAATAGCCGTATTCAGATACTGTTGCACACGATTTTGCGAGTGATTAAGAAAGTCGTCTAATGAATCAAAGTCCAAAACTAAGACTCCTTACTAAAAGGCTGTTCAACCACCCGACCTTGAGCATCTTGCATCAACACATTAACCTTTTGCTCAGCTTGCGCCAGGGCCATTTGGCAGCCCCGGGTCAACGAAATGCCTCGTTCAAAGGCAGCCAAAGAGTCTTCTAGGGTTAAGTCACCCTGCTCCATTTGCTGCACCAAGGTTTCTAACTCAGCCAAGGAAGCTTCAAAATTAAATACCTCTGCCGCTTTATTGTTAGCCATGACTATAACCCCAAAACCAAACCGCGTGGCATACCAAAGCTTGACGCTAAATTCTGAATCACTAACATATCGACTAAATTAATCATGATGAATACCAGTATAGGGGAGAAATCTAAGCCCCCCAAGTTAGGCAGCATGCGCCTCGCGGGACCCATCACTGGTTCAGTAAGTTGATGCAACAAATAAGCCCCAGGATGTTTGGTTTGGGGCGCTATCCAGCTTAAAACAATGCTTGCAAGTATGGCAAAAAACAACAAATCTAGCACTTGAGATGCCAAACCAATTAGACTCCACATAGCCAAACTCACGGGATTAGGCAAACCAAAACCTGCAATTAACAGCACCACGAGAATCAGTATTAGCTGCACTAGAAACGCTAACACCAGTGTCGCTAAACTAAAGCGACCCGTGCGCGGCATGAGCTTTTGTAAGACTGCCACAAACGGCTGAGTGAGCTTGACCACAGCTTGGGCGATGGGATTATAAAAATCGGCCTTAGCCAGCTGCAACATAAACCGTATGATGACCATTGTCAGGTACAACCCGAACACCGTTTGTACTAAAAAAACACCTGCATTTGTCATGATAAAACAACGCCCTTAATAGACTTAGATAACCCTGTGTTTCTAGTGTCTCATATTGAATGCATGGAGACTACTAAGGATGCATCGCTTCACCCTACTCTAGCTTGCACAGCAGTACTGAAATGACTCTTGTTTCTCTCGTCGGCCGGCTAACCCAAGCTAAAACCCTGCACCAGCAACCCCCAACTGCTATGCCAGCGCCTATGCCAGC
>TARA_B110000240_G_scaffold198204_1_pt1 | contig 17018 bp, 13 predicted proteins | sample TARA_B110000240 | Tara Oceans TARA_B110000240 (sample SAMEA4397611) | marine metagenome | biome: Polar Biome; feature: [DCM] deep chlorophyll maximum layer (ENVO:01000326); material: water (ENVO:00002006), including particulate matter (ENVO:01000060) such as... | depth 17 m | reverse complement strand
TCTAAACGTTTTTTTAAACGTTTCTTTTCTTTTTCACTTTTACTAAAGGTTTGTTGCGATTTTGCCATTAACTATATAAATGTTTTTTTATGATTCTGAACTTACTTATTAGAAAAATAATTGATTACCAATGATAATAAAGTAACAAAAGTAACTCATTTTATGTCGAGCTAAAATGCTTATCTTATAAATAAATGAGAACCTTATTATTTGCAAAGATATTACAAAAAAATAAGTTTCACAAAAATGAATGAAATAAAAATAGTGCATTTTATGAGAAATACTTAAAATTATAAAATTTGATTGCAATCAATTGGTTTTGTAAACGCATCTTAAAAAAGATACGTAATTCAACTTAATTTATTTTGTTATTGCCAAAAACACTGCTTAAAACCCATAGAATTTAAAAAAAAATATCAAGCAGAATAAAAAAAATTTATTTAATTTACATATGTTAAAAAAAATATAAAAAAAATATAACTTGTAAACTTAATAGTGATACTATTATATTTGCAGCAAAATATATAACCATGAAAAATTTATTATCGGTTCTTAAAATATCCGTACCTAATAAAATATATATTAAAGATCCTGAAACGTCAGAACTTGGAAAAAGAATTATAAAGAATAGTATTTTATTAATTAACGAAATTGGTTTTGAAAGTTTTACTTTCAAGAAGTTAGGAAAACAAATAGGCTCTAACGAAAGCTCTATTTATAGATATTTTGAAAGTAAGCATAAACTATTATTGTATTTATCTTCCTGGTATTGGGCTTGGTTAGAATATCAATTAGTCATAGAAACTTTTAGTATTTCAAATCCTCACAAAAAATTAAATAAAGCTGTTAAAATTATGACCAGAACGGTAGAAGAAGATAGTAATTTCTCTCATATTGATGAAACGCTATTATACCGAATCATTGTAAAAGAAAGTTCTAAATCTTTTCTAACAAAAGAGGTAGACAAAGATAATAAAGACGGCTATTTTGAAATTTACAAACGATTAATTTCTAGATTAGAAGAAATGATTACTGCTATAAAGCCCACATATCCTTTTCCTTTAAGTTTAGCAAGCACAATTTTAGAGGGTGGCTTACATCAACATTTTTTAAATGAACACTTTCCTTCTATAACCAATAGCAAAGATGGTAAAACGCCCACAAACTTTTTTATCCACTTAGTAGAAAATACTTTAAAATAAATTAATGGAAACTAAACAGTTAACCCCTTGGCAACGTTTTATAGGTCTTGTAAAGCTCGAAAAAAAAGATATATATCAAATATTTTATTATGCTATTTTTGGCGGTGTTGTTTCACTATCCTTACCTTTAGGTATTCAAGCAATTATTAATTTAATACAAGGAGCACAGATTTCTACTTCTTGGATTATTTTAGTAATTGTAGTAACGCTTGGTGTTATTTTTTCTGGAGCATTGCAATTAATGCAATTAAGAATTATTGAAACAATACAACAAAGAATTTTTATGCGTGCTTCTTTTGAGTTAAGCTATCGTTTTCCAAAAATTAAAATGTCTGAATTGCGCAACTATTACCCACCAGAATTGGCAAATCGCTTTTTTGATACCCTTATGATTCAAAAAGGATTGTCAAAAATTTTGATAGATATACCCACGGCTCTTTTACAAATTATTTTTGCCTTAACTCTGCTTTCATTTTACCATCCATTTTTTATTGTATTTGGTATTCTATTGCTGTTATTAATCTTTATCGTTTTTAAATTTACGGCTAAAAAAGGATTGGAAACTAGTTTAATCGAATCTAAAAACAAATATAAAGTTGCTCACTGGATTCAAGAAGTTGCAAGAACACTCGTAAGCTTTAAACTTTCTGGGGAGACTAATTTAGCAATGTCTAAAAATGATGCATTGGTAGATAAATATTTAGAAGCAAGAGAAAATCACTTCAAAATATTAATCTTACAATATTCTCAAATGGTTGGTTTCAAGGTAATTGTAACTGCTAGTTTACTGCTAATTGGAGGTGCTTTGGTATTGAATCAGGAAATGAATATCGGACAATTCGTTGCGGCAGAAATCATTATTCTTCTAGTTATTGCGTCTGTAGAAAAGCTAATTGTTGGTTTAGAATCCTTTTATGATGTACTTACATCCATAGAAAAAATAGGACTAGTTGTTGATAAAGAGATAGAATCTCAAGATGGTGAAAAACCTCTTTTTAAGAAGGGCATCAATATAGAACTAGATAATGTTTCTTACGCTGTAAAAGATAAGAAAAGCTTAATTCTTAAAAATATATCGTTGAAGCTAACACCGCAAAGTAGAGTCTTAATTTTGGGAGAAAGTGGTGCGGGAAAATCAAGTTTACTGCGCTTAATTTCTGGCATTATAGAGCCAACTGCAGGAAATATTTATATCAATAATTTATCATTAGGTAGTTTATATTTAAACCATTACAGATCTCAACTAGGTTTATCTCTTTCAGAAGAAACACCTTTTGAAGGTACAATAAAGCAAAACTTAATTTTCGGAAACGATAGAATTAATGACGAAATAATTTTTGACACTTTAGATATTGTTGGGTTATCTCAATTTTTAAAAGAACAACCTAAAGGTCTAGACACCATTATATATCCAGAAGGAAAACAAATGTCTTTTACCATTGCTAAAAAATTAATTTTAGCAAGAGCGATCATCAAACAGCCAAAAATAATGATTTTAGAAGACCCTTTAGATCAATTTAATTTAGATGAAACCGTAAGAATTATTAGGTATTTAACCGATACTGACAGACCGTGGGCTTTGATTGTGGTGAGTAGTAGGAAAAGTTGGAAGACGCAATGCACCCAAACAATAACATTAGAAAAAGGAGAAATTAAAGCCATAAATTAAAACTATGTTAAACATATCGAATAATCCGATACTTAAAGAAATAGATTTTTCAACATTTAAATCTGCTAAAAATATTTTTAATAAAAATTACTACAAAGCTTTAAACAAATTCTTACTAGTTTTTGCTCTTTTAGGAATTATCCTATTATTTTTACCTTGGACTCAAAATATTACAGGGAACGGTTTAATAACAACTTTATCACCAGAACAAAGACCTCAAGATATACAATCTCAAATTCCTGGTAGAGTTGAAGAGTGGTTTGTCATAGAGGGAGATTTAGTAAAAAAAGGAGATACTATTCTTAGAATCTCTGAAGTAAAAAGCGAATATTTTGATGATCGTTTAATCGAAAGAACAAACCTGCAAATAACGGCAAAAACATCTTCTGTTAATGCCTATCAATTTAAAGTAGAAGCCTTAAACAGGCAGATAGTAGCTTTAAAACAAGAACGTGTTTTAAAAACAGCACAAACTGAAAATAAACTTTTACAATCTAAATTAAAAGTAAAAATTGATAGCATAGAGTTTGAAGCTGCCAAAACAAATATTAAAATCGCAGAAAGGCAATATGAGCGAACAGAAACGCTTCAGAGAGAAGGTATATCTGCCGTAAAAGATGTTGAAGAAAAACGTCTTAAATTACAAGAAACACAGGCAAAATTAATCTCTCAAGAAAATAAATTATTGGCGGCTAAAAATGAAGTCTTAAATGCAAGACTAGAACTAACTGTAATTGGAGCAATGTTTGCAGATAAAATTTCGAAATCGCAAAGTGATATGTTTACGGCAAAATCTAGCGGTTTTGATGCAGAAGTGCAGGTTTCTAAACTAGAAAATAACAACAGTAATTATAAAGTTAGAAGTGGACTATTATATGTAACCTCTCCTCAAGACGGGTATATAACCAAAGCTATAAAAGGTGGTATTGGAGGTACTTTTAAAGAAGGAGAATCTTTAGTTGGTATTATGCCTCAAAAATATGATTTAGCTGTAGAAACTTTTGTAAGACCCATCGATTTACCTTTATTACACATAGACGAAAAAGTAAGGGTACAGTTTGATGGCTGGCCAGCAATCGTTTTTTCTGGTTGGCCAAATGTTTCTTATGGAACCTATGGCGCCAGAGTAATTGCTATAGAAAGATTTATAAGCAATAATGGTATGTATAGAGTTTTATTAGCACCAGACGAAACAGATCACACCTGGCCAGAGGCTATTAGAGTCGGTTCTGGTGCAAGAACAATTGCATTGCTAGAAGATGTGCCAATTTGGTATGAATTATGGAGACAATTAAATAGCTTTCCTCCTAATTATTACCAACCAGAAAGTGGAAAAGAAGGTAAATCTGAAGCCAAAAAATAGGAGCATGAAAAAATATGTAATTGCATTCTTTTTGTTGATCTTTTATCAGCAAAATGCGCAAGATAAAATTGAATCTAAAATGACCTTATCGGAATTTTTAGGGTACGTAAAAAATTACCATCCTATTGTAAAACAAGCCAATCTTGTTATCAACAACAGTGAGTCAAAATTATTAAAAGCAAGAGGTGCCTTCGATCCAAAAATTGAAGTTGATTATGATAAAAAACAGTTTAAAGACGAAGATTATTTTAACAAGCTAAATGCTTCCTTTAAAATACCTACTTGGTACGGTGTTGAATTTAAAGCGAATTATGAAGAAAACGACGGGCTCTTTTTAAACCCTGAATCTAACGTACCATTAGATGGTTTATACAGCGCAGGAATATCTGTTTCGGTAGCAAGAGGTTTTTTAATGAACGAAAGAATGGCTTCTTTAAAACAAGCAAAATTCTTTTTAAATCAGGCAAAAGAAGACCAACAAATATTGGTTAATGGGATTCTATTCAATGCTTCTTTGTCTTATTTTAATTGGTTACAAACCTATAATGAAAAAAAAGTTTTCGAAGATTTTTTAGAAAATGCAAGTATTCGTTTTGAAGGAACAAAACGAGCGTTTGAACAAGGGGATAAACCGGCAATAGACACCCTAGAGGCGGGAATTACTTTACAAATAAGAAAATTAAATTTAGAAAAAGCAAGAATTAAATTAATAAAAACATCGTTAGAACTTTCTAATTTCTTGTGGTTGAATGATGATACTCCTGTAGAATTGCAAGACAACATTATTCCGGATATAGAAGCCATCAATAACGTAGATACTACTTTTAACATTGCCTTGTTTAATAATGCAGATTTTGATATTAATAACCATCCTAAAATTAGATCTTTAAACTTTAAAAGAGAAAGTTTAGATATTAATAGAAGACTTAAAATGAATAGTCTACTGCCAAAATTAGATTTGCAATACAATTTTTTAACTGAAAATAGTAATCAAATAAATACATTTAATACCAATAACTTTAAAGGTGGTATAAAATTTAGTATGCCTCTATTTTTAAGAAAAGAACGTGGTGATTTAAAATTAGCAAAAATTAAAATCCAAGACATCAATTTTGAAAATGAATCGACTAAAGTGATCATCACAAATAAGGTAAATGCAATTCAACAAGAATTACAATCTTATGGTTTACAAACAGCCTACACAGAAAATATTGTAAGAGATTTTGGTGTGCTTTTAAGGGCGGAAGAACGCAAGTTCTTTTTAGGTGAAAGCTCTTTATTTTTGGTAAATTCTCGTGAATCGAAATTAATTGATTCTAAATTAAAAGCTATAGAGCTAGAAAATAAATTCTTTAAAACAAAAGCAAACTTATTTAAAGCTGCAGTAATCGCTATTGCCGAATAGCATGTCTTAATTAACCTCTTTTCAGCATTTTATAATCCGCAAGGGTTTAATCTAAATGGGTACTTTATTTTAATCATCTTCTTATAAAGTAAAAAAAACGTTCACAAAAATTTTAAAAACTGCAAATAATTTTAAAGCCAAAATTGTTGAAGGTACATATCTATTCCTTTCAATAGAATTGAAGATTTACATAAAAACGCCAATTTATTTGGCTAAACCTCCTTGCGTTAAATCTAAAATAGGACATTGCACTTTTAAGGTGTTTTTCATCTTATTTGTTCAATATTTTTAATTGTCAAAAAAACATTCGTTGAACGATGAACATAAAAAGTAATATTTTAAAATATCTGAAAATTAAAGTTGTATCTTTTGATCAAATAAAGAACGCACTCCAAAACTAATTAAAGCCAGTAATAAAAAATATAAAATTACAAGTACAAAAGAAATTCTATAAGATTGAAATCATAAACTATCTTTTAATCCAAATGCTACCTTTCCTATTTGCGAGAGAGATTAACAAAAGCTCTATGAATAATATTCCGTTTGAAATTGGCCGTATCCATTCTGAATATTGAAAAAAAATTCTAGAAATCATCCCATAAAAATAACAACGGAAATAATAAATGCTCTTGTTTTAAACTTATGACCTATTAGAAATTTATTCGTTTTTTCTTAATGACTTCTTTCTATTTCATCAATTGATTACTTATTCATATCAATTTAGAACACAATTAGATGAATATATTTTATAGCATGACTTATAAACTTTACATTTTTAGATTATACATTTTTTTAGTACTTTTAAAAAATATTCATCTTTAATTTTTTAATTATGAGCAAGCATACAATTAAACCATCATCTACTTTTTGGAAAGTTGCCATTATTGCCTTCATTTGGAATTTATTAGGAGTTTTATCCTATTTAGGTCAAACCTTTATACCCAATGAAATAATAGCCTTCTTACCAAAAGAACAATCTACTCTTTTATACAATGCTCCAGCTTGGGTCACAGTTGCTTTTGCAATTGCAGTATGGGGCGGTTTGCTTGGGTGTATTTTATTATTATTAAGAAAACATTCAGCAAAAAGAGTATTTGTTATTTCTTTTTTAGGGATTATGGTATATTTAATCTATCACTTTATTATTGCCAAAGCTGCTTACTTTTATGACATTACAAGTTTAATAATACCAATTCTAACTGTGCTAATTGGTATATACTTAATAAGACACTCCAAAAGGTGCATCAGAGAAGGAATTTTAAACTAATAAAAAAAGCCGCTAGTAGCAGCTTTTTTTATTCATATAGGGCAGCCAAGAATTCAGCAACACAAGCAGGTTTTTTCTGACCTTTAATTTCTATCATACACGAAAAGGTAACTTTAATTCCGTTATTAGCCAGCTCTTCTATTTCTTTTACACTCGTAAGCATTCTTAACTCACTATTTACAGGCACAGGGTTTGGAAAACGCACTTTATTCAATCCATAATTCAATCCCATTTTTACACTTTTAATTGTAAAAGCTTGTTCTAACATTTTAGAAATCATAGCTACAGACATAAATCCATGCGCAACTGTGCGTTTAAATGGAGATTCTTTTGCAGCCCTTTTTTCATCGACATGAATCCATTGCTTGTCTAAAGTTGCATTTGCAAAATCATTAATCATTTCTTGTGTTACTGTATACCATTCACCTTCGGGTAAATCTTTCCCTACTATTGCTTTAAATGCTGAAAAATCTTGAAAAACTATTGGTTTCATCTTTTTTGATTTAATAAATTATTTTTATGTTTCTTATTTGATTAATTTAGTCAAAAAATATCAAATATGAAACCACTTTTACTGTTTTTTACACTATTCTCAATTTCAATTTTCAGTCAAAATAATCCAAAATGGATGCGGCATTCAGCCATTTCACCAGACGGAACTGAAATTGCTTTTACCTATAAAGGAGATATTTATAAAGTAAATTCTAACGGAGGAACTGCGCAACAACTTACCTATCATAATGCACATGATTATAAAGCAGTTTGGAGCAAAGATGGGGCAAAAATTGCTTTTACGTCTAACAGATATGGTAATTTTGATGTGTTTGTAATGAATTCAATTGGAGGTGAAGCAAAAAGATTAACTTTTCACTCTAACGATGAACATCCGTATTCTTTTTCAGCCAATAATAAAGACATTGTGTTTGGAGCTTTAAGACAAGATGCAGCAGATCACAGACAATATCCTCATCGCTCGCAATCAGAATTGTACAGCGTTCCTGTAATATCAGGAAGAATAGCTCAAGTACTAACGATTCCTGCAGAATATGTACAATATTCAAAAGATGGAAAAAGCATGTTGTACCATGATAAAAAAGGAGGAGAAAATGAATGGAGAAAACATCATACATCTTCCATAACAAGAGATATTTGGATGCTAAATACAGAAACAAATGAGCATACAATGATTACGACTCATATTGCAGAAGACAGACAACCTATTTTTTCTGAAGATGAAAAAAGCATGTATTATTTAAGTGAAAAAAGTGGCTCTTTTAACATTCATAAGCGTTCTTTAGAAAACACCAAGCAAGACCAACAGATAACAACATTTAAGGTACACCCAGTTCGTTTTTTAAGCTTTGGGAACGGTGTTCTTTCTTTTGGTTATGATGGCGAATTATATACAATGAGAGAGGGGGAAGAACCTAAAAAAATAAACATCAATATTATTACCCAAGATCAAGAAAACACAGACAAGTTTGTCTCTGTGAATGGCGGTATTGTTGAAATGGCAATTTCACCGAATGGTAAAGAAATCGCGTTTGTTGCAAAAGGTGAGGTATTTGTAACGTCTATAGATAAAACTTTTACAAAAAGACTAACCAATACACCAGAAAATGAGCGTTTTGTTTCATGGGGGCCAGAAGGGAAATCTGTAATTTATAGCAGTGAACGTAATGGAAAATGGACTGTTTATAAAACTGAAAAAGTAAGAAAAGAAGAGCCTTTCTTTTATGCGGCTACTTTAATAAAAGAAGAAGTAATCATAGAAAATAAGCTTGATAATTACCTTGCTCAATACTCGCCAGATGGAAAAAAAATAGCTTTTATAGAAGGTAGACGAACCCTGAAAATAAGAGATTTAGCATCTAAAAAAGAAGTAACACTTTTAACTCCAAAAGATTTATTTCACATGCGTGACGGAGATCAATATTTTACTTGGAGTCCAGATAGTGCTTGGTTATTGGTAGATTGGGGAAAAACCTTAAGCAACAACGAAGTTTTATTAATGGCGGCAGATGGTTCTAAAAGAATTAATTTAAACGAAAGTGGCTATTCCGATTATTATCCTAAATGGGTAAATGGCGGTAAACAAATGTTATGGTTTAGCAATAGAAACGGCCTTAAATCGTATGCTACAAGTGGTCGTTCTCAAAATGATGTATATAGTATGTTTTTTACACAAGATGCGTGGGATGAATTTAATTTAAGTGATGAAGATTACAAATTAATGGAAGAAATTAAAGCAGCAGAAAAACAACAAAAGGAGAAAGAAAAAAAAGAAAGTAAGTCTGATAAAAAAGAAACCAAAAAAAAGAAGAAGAATAAAGAAGATAAAAAAGATACCATAAAATCCTTAAAATTCGATTGGGATACAATGAAAGACAGAACTAAAAGATTAACGATTCATTCATCTAATCTTGGCGATGCAGTACTTTCTAAAAAAGGTGATATGTTGTATTATTTAGCAAGTTTTGAAGGAAAATCTAATTTATGGAGTACTAATTTACGCACCAAAGAAACTAAAATGCTCATGAAACTTAACACACGTTCAGGAAGTTTAGAATGGGATACCAAAATGGAAAATCTATATCTTTTAAGTAGTGGGAAAATTACAAAGCTAAATCCTGCAACAAAAAAGAGTAAAGAGGTAAAAATAAATTCTGAAATTAAGTTAGACGAATACGCAGAAAGAGAAGCGATGTTCAATCATGTTTGGATTCGTACAAATGCTATTTTTTACCATCCAGATTTTCATGGAGTAGATTGGAATAAAATGAAACAAGAATATCAAAAATATTTACCACACATTAGTAATGCCTATGAATTTTCTGAAATGCTATCAGAAATGTTAGGAGAATTAAATGTTTCGCACGCGGGATCTCGCTATAGTGGAAGTGAAGTTTCAAATGCTGATAATACAGCATCTTTAGGAATTTTTATGGATTATAACTTTAAAGACAATGGCATTTTAATTGAAGAGATTATTAAAAACGGCCCATTAGATAAAGCTAAATTTAAGATAGCCGTTGGCAGTATTATTAAAAAAATAGACGGAATTACAATTGATAAGAATGAGGATGTTTCTAAATACTTCAACAGAAAAGTTGGCGATTTTATGTTGCTAGACATTTTAAATCCTACAACCAAAATGACACAAACAATTACTGTTAAACCAATTTCTATGCGCGCAGAAAATCGTCTATTATACACAAGATGGGTTAAAATAAACGAGAAAGAAGTAGAAAAATTGAGTAACGGAGCATTAGGCTATGTTCATATTCCTGGAATGGGAGATGGTCCTTATAGAAGTATTTACCAAGATATGATGGGTAAATATTCAGAGAAAAAAGGAGTTATTGTGGATACTCGTTTTAATGGTGGTGGAGATTTAGTTGCAGATTTAGCGATGTTTTTTACAGGAGTTCCTTTTATAACCTATGCTACAGAAGCAAAAGTAGTTGGTGGCGAACCAACTTCACGTTTTACAAAACCAACACTTTCTATTTTTAACGAAAGTATGTATTCTGATGGGCATTGTTATGCTTCTGGATACACAGATTTAAAAATTGGTAAAACAGTAGGAATGCCAGTTCCTGGAACCTGTAGTTTTGCTGGTTGGGAAGGATTACCAAACGGATCTCGTTGGGGTGTTGTGCCTGTAAGTGCTAAAAATAAAGCGGGTGAATGGATGGAAAACAACCAAACAGAGCCAATGATCAAAGTTAAAAATATGCCAGGACAAATAAACAATGGAATTGATCAGCAACTTTTACGATCTATAAAGGAATTATTCAAAGATATAAAATAAGTTTTTAATCTTAAAACTCTGAAAAGCGAAGTTAAATGCTTCGCTTTTTTATTCGGATTTTTTAAACAGATCTAATTTAATTTTAGGAAGCTCTAAAGAAAACTTTACAGCAACAACTCTTATAATTACGACTACAGAAGCCGAAATTATAAAGTTTATATTTTCTTCAACACTAAAGTAATTTAAGGTTAAATACATAACTCCTCCAGCTAAACAGGCAGAAGCATATATTTCTTTTTCAAAAATTAAAGGAACCCTATTGGTTAAAACATCACGTAAAACACCTCCAAAAACAGCAGAAATCATTCCCATAATCACTGCAACTAAAGGGTGTAAATCATAAGAAAGTCCTTTTTGTAAACCTAACAATGTAAAAACACCGATACCAATGGTATCAAATAAAAATAATGTTTTGCTTAAATAGGCAATTTTACTTTTAAAAAGGAACGTGAAAATTACCGCGGAAAAAATAATGTATAAATAATTTAAATCCCCAATCCAATTTATGGGGTGTGCATCGATTAAAATATCGCGCAACATACCACCACCCACAGCTGTTACAAAGGCAATAATAATAACACCAAATATATCGAGTTTTTTATCTAAAGCAACCAACGCACCACTAATTGCAAAGGCAAAAGTTCCTAAAATATCTAAAACGTAAATTAACTCCATTTTACACTTCTACTTCTGTAAATTGAATATTTAATTCTTTCTGAATTTCATGAACTCTTTCTATTTCATAAGGTAAAACCAAAGCAATAGAAATGCCTGTTTTACCAGCCCTTGCCGTTCTACCACTTCTGTGCGTGTAGTACTCCGTTTGCTCTGGTAATTGATGATGAATAACAAATTCTAAACCTCTTACATCAATTCCTCGCGCAGAAACATCTGTAGAAATTAAATATTGTAAACTTTCATTTTTAAAAGCACGCATTACTTTATCACGTTCCTTTTGTTGCATATCGCCTTCTAAAGCGGCAGTAGAAAATCCTTCTTCAATCAATTGAGCCGCTAAATTTTGCGCTCCAGCTTTTGTTCTGCAAAAAATGATCCCTCTTTGTCTTCCTCTTTTTTCTAAAAAAGTAGCAATTAAACCAGTTTTCTCTTTGATCGTTGTTCTAACAAATTGATGTCTAATATTTTCATTGACCAAAGATTTTGGGTTTATTTCAACTCTTGGCGCATTCAGATCCATGTATGTTTTTACAATTTTCTTAATTTCTTCGGGCATTGTTGCAGAAAACAACCAAGTATTTCTGTCATTTTTAGTAGTAAACTTTAAAATTCTATTCAAATCTTGTTTAAAACCCATGCTTAACATTTCGTCAGCCTCATCTAAAATAACAGTGGTTACATGACTTATATCGACATCTCCTCGTTCTATTAAATCGATTAATCTGCCTGGAGTTGCCACAACAATATGAGTTGTTCTCTTTAAGTTTTTAATTTGTCTATCAATTTTTTCTCCTCCAAAAACAGCTTCTAAAAAAATCTTTTCATCCACATATTTTGTAAACTTAAAAAGTTGTTTTTTAATTTGTTGTACTAACTCTCTTGTTGGCGATAAAATTAATGCCTGAATATGATCTGATGCTGTATCTATTTGATGCAATACAGGCAAACCAAAAGCTGCAGTTTTTCCCGTTCCTGTTTGGGCTAAACCAATAAAATCTGTTTTAACATTTAATAAAATAGGAATGGCTTTCTCCTGAATTTCAGAGGGTTTAGAAATACCAATCTCTTTAATAGACTTTATATATTCTTCGCGAATTCCTAATTCAGAAAATGTAGACATTGTTTTAAATTTTGTGCAAAGATACTTTTATTGATTCTAATAACAACTAAAGGAATTTTAAATTTATTACAGTAAAAGCATAGAAAATTTAACTAAAACTTCTGTATTTTTTTTTAGTTTTCTATGAGAATTTAAATAAAATAAGAATTTGCCAGAATCATCAGTAAAACCCGTGAAAACCTTATAAACCTTTTTATTGTCATTTAGGTGACAAAACCTTCAATACATCTTCTCTTATCCTCGCAGGTTTGTACGTTTTTGCATCTAACATTGCCCAAATTGTTTTTGCTTTTACCAACAAAACATTCTTCTTGTAAAACTCCATAAAGCGTTCAGAGGTTATGCCCCTCGTCTCTCCTACCCAAGTTTTCACAGTAATTTCATCACCTAAAATAGCTTGTTTCAAATAGTCTATTTCATGCCTCATAACCACCCAAATATATTGTGGTAATGGGTGCTCTTTCGTCAAAAAAGACCAATGATTCGTTGCAATTTTATCCATCCATTTCACATAAACTAAATTATTTACGTGCAGCAAACTATCGATGTCTTTTGATGAAACTGTAATAGTTAATGTAAAAACTTTATTCATTTTTATCAATTTGAGCAAATTTAAATATTTTAATATATCTATAACAATTATTGATGCTAGAATTCCATAAAAATTCTAATTTATGACGACCTTTACACCCCATTTATGACGAAATTAGCAAACACATTAGGCACAGAAAAAATTAGTAAATTATTGATCAAACAAGCAGTTCCTGCAACCATAGGGATTCTTGTCATGTCTTTAAACATGATCGTTGATACTATTTTTGTTGGTCAATGGATTGGTGTTTTAGCAATTGCTGCCATTACAGTAGTTTTACCCATTGCCTTTTTAATATCGTCTATTGGAATGGGAATTGGTATTGGAGGAAGCTCAATCATATCTAGAGCTTTAGGAGCAGATAATTCTGAAAAGGCTTTTTTAACTTTTGGAAACCAGATTTGTTTAACGCTTATTTTATCGGTGGTTTTTGTAACCTTAGGAATTTTCTTTAGCGTTCCTATTTTAAATTTATTTGGTGCAAAAGGTGCTATTTTGCCAATTGCATCAGAATATTTTGGTGTCATTATTTATGGTGTCCCGTTTTTGGCATTTGCGATGATGGGAAACCCAGTAATTAGAGCAGAAGGAAAACCAAAATTTGCCATGTATGCCATGATGGTTCCTGCCGTTATAAATGTTTTGTTAGATATTTTGTTTATCAAGGTTTTTGATTGGGGCATGTGGGGTGCCGGTTTGGCAACTTCTATTTCTTACGCAAGTTGTGGCTTGTATATTTTATATTTCTTTTTGTCTTCTAAAAGCGAGTTAAAAATTATCCCAAAAAACTTTCGATTAAATGTAAATATTATCAAAGAAATTTTTGCTCTAGGAGGGATTACAATTATCCGACAGGGAGCGGTTAGTGTACTAATGATTGTTTTAAATTATTCTTTATTTAAATATGGAAGTGAAATTTCTATTGCAGTTTTCGGAATTATTAACAGAATAATGATGTTTGTATTATCTCCTGTTTTAGGAGTAACCCAAGGTTTTTTACCGGTTGCCGGATTTAATATTGGAGCAGAAAAAAATGACCGAGTTAAAAAAACCATTAAAACATCGATTTATTTTGGAACTATTTTAGGAACAATTATTTTTATTGGAATTATAATTTTTAAAGAAGAAGTTATTTGGATTTTCACCAACGACGCAACCTTACTTGAAAACACACCAAATGCAATGTTAGTGGTGTTTTTAGCAACTCCAATCATTACAATGCAATTAATTGGTTCTGCATATTTTCAGGCTGCAGGGAAAGCGTTGCCCGCTTTAATTTTAACACTTTTAAAGCAAGGAATTTTCTTAATTCCGTTAGCATATATTTTACCAAAGTATTATGGGGTTTATGGGGTTTGGTGGTCTTTTCCTATTGCAGATGTTATGTCTACGCTTATTACTGTTTTGGTTTTACGACGCGAAGTAACAAAGAATCTTAAATAATTTAGTTGAGTGATTAGTTTTTAGTTTTTAGTTTTTAGTTTTTAGAAAAAACTAAAATTCTGCAACTTCAAAACGTTATACTTAATTGAATACTTCTCTGGGAAACACGGGGTTTTATTAGCTAAACTCTTTGCAATAGCAAAAAGGAGCTAATTCTAAACAACAGACTCTCCATTTAAATTAGTCGTTAAAATATCACTAAACAAATTAAAAAATGGGCGCAAGGCCTTAAAAATTTCATCAACCTGATTTATAAAGTTTGTTGATAAAACCTCTTCATCCGTAAAACTCTTGCTTGCTATGAATCCTTTTTTACGCAATAAATCTACATCAGGATGTTCTTTATCAAAACCTCTTGGTGCAGTTTTTAGTTCGCTAAAACTTTCAAACTCATCTCCAAAATGTACTTTGTATTCTTTATCACTTAAAATCCCTCTAATTTCTGATGCATCTTGCACTATTTCTTTTCTAATTCTGAATAAGTCCTCTTTACTAGGTTCCCAAAACCCACCTGCTAAAAAAGACTCACCTGGTCTAATTCTTAAAAAATAGCTTCCTCTTAATTCTTTTCCTAATCTTGAATAGGAGTTTGCAAAATGAGCTTTATACGGAGTTTTATCATTAGAAAAACGAACATCTCTGTATATACGCATCATTTTAGATTTCTCTATCTCGTCGTGCATTTGCAAGTTTTTAAGAATTTCTGCGAATACTTCTTTTGAGTTCTTTTGCGCTTTTACATAGGTTTCTTTTTGGTCTGCAAACCAGTCTCTATCGTTATTTTTTTGAAGATTTTCCAGAAATTGAAAAGTTGATTTTTCGAATTGCATTTTGGTTATTTTTTGAATGTTAAATTTACGAAGAATTATAGAAATCAAAAAACTATGATACGAATTTCACCAATTACACGAATGTTTGTGGTTAAAATGTTTCACATAAATTTGCAGAGAAAATATCGATATTCATTTATTATTCTTGATAAATAAAACCCTAGATTTGAATGATTATTTGCAAAAATTAGTGTCTTATTACTATGCATCAAAAAACAAAAGATATTCAAAAAAGGTATGACGGTTTTTTACAAACTTTTTGTTTGTGGAAAAACGATGCTGTTTATCAATTGAACCAATTTGAGATTGTAAAAAAGTCATCAAAAATAAATATTGAGATTGATGAAAAATTACGACTAGGAAAATACATCGAACGTTTTGTCTCTTATCAATTAAAGCAAGATCATAATATTACAATTGTATGCGAAAACGTCCAAATTCAGCAAGAAAAAAGGACTTTGGGAGAGTTAGATTGCATTATTTTAAAAGATGGAAATCCGATTCATCTAGAAATTATCTATAAGTTTTATGTGTATGACAATACTTTTGGAGAAAATGAACTTGCGCATTTTATTGGTCCTAATAGAAAAGATTCATTAGTCGATAAATTAACAAAACTCAAAGAAAAACAGTTACCCCTGCTCTACTCTAAAGAATGTTCAGCATATTTAAAAACTATTGATTTAGATAGCACTGGAATAAAACAACAAGTTTATTTTAAAGCACAATTATTTGTTCCGATTTCCAATCAAAACAGACAATTAACAGTATTAAATAATGATTGTATTGTTGGTTTTTATAGCAACCAAAAAGAGTTAGAACAATTTTCTGATTGTAAATTTTACATTCCTATTAAAAAGAATTGGTTGATACAGCCTCATCAAAATGTGAATTGGTTGAATTTTAGTCAATTCAAAAATAAATCTGATGAATATTTAGAGCGAAATTTTTCACCGCTTTGTTGGTTAAAAAAACCAAATGGAGCCGTGGAAAAATTCTTTTTAGTATGGTGGTAATGAACTCATAATTTTGTGTACAAAAACTTCAAATTCTACTTTAGATACTTTAAATTAAAAGGATTATTTCCAGCATCGAAAAAACAAAAAAAAAGGAACTTCAAACGAAATTCCTCTTTTTAAAACTCACTGCTTCCGATCGTTAATTTACCTTTTTATCTTCATCTTTAGAAGCTTTGTTCCAAATTTTAATTTTGTCGTCTAGAGTCACTCCCTCCAAAACTTCTACGTTTACCCCATCAGAGGTTCCTAATTTTAGAGTTATCTTTTTAAAAGTACCGTCTTCTTTTTGAACCTCTACATAGGGCTCTTCAGTTTTCTTATCAAATCTCAATAAGGCCTCTTTTACAGTTAAAACACTATCTTTTTTCTCCAAAACGATATCTGCATTTGCGCTGTAACCAGCTCGAATAAAATATTTATCATCTAGAGAAACATCTGCTTTAATTTTAAATTGCACAGCACCTGCTTCTTCTGTTCCTTTTGGTGCAATAAAATTTAATTTTGCTGGAAATTTAGCTCCTTCAATAGCACCAATAGAAACCTCAATGTTAGTTCCTTTTACTAGTTTACCTACTTCAGATTCATCTACTTTTCCTTCAAAAATCATTTTACTCAT
>TARA_B110000240_G_scaffold38344_1_pt1 | contig 17210 bp, 15 predicted proteins | sample TARA_B110000240 | Tara Oceans TARA_B110000240 (sample SAMEA4397611) | marine metagenome | biome: Polar Biome; feature: [DCM] deep chlorophyll maximum layer (ENVO:01000326); material: water (ENVO:00002006), including particulate matter (ENVO:01000060) such as... | depth 17 m | reverse complement strand
ATAGATAATTTAAATATTATTGAGAATGGCGTGTATGTAGATTGTACGTTCGGAAGAGGTGGTCATTCAAAAATTATTTTAGAAAAGATAGGTGAAAATGGGAAACTAATTGCAATTGATAAAGATAAAGATGCTGAAGATTATGCGAAAAAGAATTTTAGTAATGATAGTAGATTTATTTTTGAAAAAAATAATTTTAGTGAAATAGTAAGTATAGTAGAAAAGAATAATAATTCTAAAAAAGTTAATGGAATACTTCTTGATCTTGGAGTCTCATCCCCGCAAATAGATAATCCAGACAGAGGTTTTAGTTTTATGAAGGATGGTCCATTGGACATGAGAATGGACACAGATAGTGAGATGACAGCCTTAGTTTGGTTAGAGAAAGCTGACGTAGGTGAAATAAGTAGGGTTTTAAAAATATATGGAGAAGAAAAATTCTCCTACAGAATTGCAAAAGCAATTAAAAAATCCATAGAAGATAACGCTTTAAGCACAACAATGGATTTATCTACTTTAATAAATAGTTGTTATCCAAAAAAAGACTCAATAAAGAAAAACCCATCAACAAAAACCTTTCAGGCAATAAGGATTTTTATTAATAAAGAGTTAGAAGAATTAGAGAAAATACTTGAGGATTGCTTAAAAATAATAGAAATAGGTGGGCGAATAGTTGTTATAAGTTTTCACTCCTTAGAAGACAGAATAGTAAAAAATTTTATTAACCAGCACGCGTTAGGAAAAGATATTATTAGTAAGCTGCCTATAGCAAATATAGATAAAAATTTAAAACTAAAGAAAATAAAGATTCCTTTAAAAGCAACTGAGCAAGAAATAGAAGAAAATATTAGAGCAAGAAGTGCAAGAATAAGAGTAGCGGAAAAGATATGAGTAATTTTAAAATTTATATCATTGGTGCATTGATTTTTGGAAACTTAACCTTGTCGCTTGGAATTGTGTGGATAGAACATTTAAATAGAGCTCAATATAGAAAACTTCAAGAGTTTTCTAATCAAAAATATGAATTAAGGAATGATTGGAAAAAGGTGAGAATTGAAGAAGGTAATTTCGCGTCGCACGCCAGCATTGAAACTAAAGCTCAAAATTTATTACACATGTCATTACCTAAGAAAAGGAAGCTAATAAAACTTAATGATTAATTTTATTAAAAAAATTAGAAGAATAGATATCATTGCATTTTTTGTGCTGTTAGTAATTTCTGTGATTTTACTAAGATGCTTCAATCTTCAGTATACAGAATACGAAAGGTATTCAGGTTTTAAAGAGCAAATAGAAATAAAAAAATATCCAATTAAAACAAGCAGAGGATCAATAGTAGATAGAAATAATAATGTTCTTGCTGAAAGTATCCAGACAAATTCATTAGTCATAAGTGATGCATCTTTTCTTTTAAAAGAAGATAGTAAAACTATAGAGAAAGTAAAAAAACTTTGTGTGATTTTAGATATGAATTCCTCAGTTTTAAGGAAGAAACTAAAAAAGAGGAGTAATACACAATATACTAAATTAAAAAAGGGCAGGTATTTATCATCTGAAACTAGAGAGAAAATTTTAGCATTAGATATAGACGGTGTATATTTTGAAAAAGAGTTTCAAAGATATTACCCAGAAGGAGAGGTAACAGCTTCGTTAATTGGTATGACAAAAGAAGAGTTGGTGAAGATAGAAAAAAATGGGTTAATTGATTCTAAGAATATAATTTTTGGGCAAATGGGCTTAGAGAAATCATTCAATGAGATGCTAAAAGAAGAAGATGGCGAAAAAATTGTCATGATTGATAAAGATAGAAAAATTGTTAATCAACTTAGGGTGGTAACAACTCCTAAAGAAGGTAAAAAATTAATATTAACTATAGATAAGAGATTGCAGTACGTAGCATACAGAGAGCTTAAAAAGCAGGCTATTAAAGTTAATGCTAAATCCGGATCTGTAGTGATACTTGATAGTACAAACGGAGATATATTGGCTATTGCTAACTATCCTTCGTATGACCCAAATGATCGTAGGACATATACGGCAGAGGGAGAAAGAAATAGAGCGATAATAGATTCGCTTGAGCCAGCTTCAACAATAAAACCATTCTTATTGGCAGCAGCACTGCATTCTAAAAAAGTAAAATTAGAATATAAATATAATACTGAGCCAGGACACAGAAAAATTAATGGTAAAGAGTATGCGGACATAAAAAATAATGGAATTTTGACAGCTGAAGAGATAGTGGTTAAATCTAGCAATATAGGAAGCGTTATGATGCTGAAAAAATTTGATAATAAAATTTATTATGACTTATTAGAGTACGTAGGTATCGGAGAAATAATAGGAATTAACTTTCCATATGAAACAGAAGGAAAGTTAGAACATTATAGCGATTGGAGGAAATTAGATCAGAATTCACATGCTATAGGGTATGCTTTTAAAGCTTCTCCATTGCAGTTAGCAAAAGCATATTCTGTAATTGCAAATGAAGGATTCGTTATCAATCCAAGGATAGAGAAAGATAAAATAACTTATAAAAATAAGAGTCCTAAATACAAAGATAGTTTTTCAAAAGTTAAAAATATTGTATTAAAAAAAGTTATTGAGGATGGAACAGGGAAGAAAGCTAAAATTGATGGCTATAGTGTAGGCGGAAAAACTGGCACTGGCAGACTACATATTAAAAAAGAAGGATATGACTTAAAAAATCATATTTCATTGTTTGCTGGTATTACGCCTTTATCACTTCCAAAATTAGTAATCGTCGTGGTCATAGATCAGCCTCAAACAAAAACTCATGGCGGTAGTGACATTGCTGCTCCAGTATTTAATAAAATTGCAACAGATTCACTTAGAATTTTAAATGTTAGCCCAGATAATATATCTGACTACCAAAAAAATGTTTTAAATAAGATTGAATATAAAAATAATTACATTTTAAAAACCCTGGAGGTTCCATATGTCCTTTGAACTAGTTGATACTAAAGAGCAAAAAGCTGATATTAAAGTCGTTGGAGTTGGCGGTTGCGGGAATAATGCTATTGAATATATGATAAACAATAAGGTAAGCGGTGTTGATTTTATTTGTGTAAATACAGATGCCCAAGATTTAAAAAATAATCCAGTTAGTGAAAATAGAAAATGTAATATTGGATCTAATATAACTAGGGGGTTAGGAGCAGGAGCAAATCCTGAAATTGGTAGGCAGGCAGCAATAGAAGATAAAGATAAGCTAAAAGAAGCTGTTCAAAATTGCGATATGTTATTTATCACAGCAGGAATGGGTGGAGGTACAGGTACAGGAGCTTCACCAGTGATTGCTGAAATAGCAAAAGAATTAGGAATTTTAACTGTAGCTATAGTCACAAAGCCTTGGGAATATGAAAAGAAAAAAAGAATGAGGAATGCAGAAAATGGAATTGAAGAATTAAGAAATAAAGTTGACTCATTAATAATAATACCGAACGACAAATTATGCACAGATGATGATATGCCTCTATCTGAAGCAAAAAATCAATCTAATGCTGTTCTAGAAAGAGCAGTTAGGGGTATTGCAGAATTAATAACAAAACCGGGTGAAATAAATTTAGATTTTGCAGATGTAAAAAGTGTTATGGCTAATGCGGGCTCAACAATGATGGGTAGTGGAATAGGTGAAGGAGTTGATCGTGCTGAGGATGCAATACTTCAAGCAATAGCCAGTCCATTACTCGAAGATGTAGATGTAAAAGACGCAAAAGGATTATTAATAAATATTACTTCTAACGGAAGCCTTACAAACGGAGAATTAAGGTCAATTGGTGACCATATAGGAAGTCTGGTCGATGAAGAAGAGGCGGAGGTGATACTAGGAACGACAATAGACGAGTCATTGGAAAATAAACTCAAAGTAACAGTAGTAGCGACGGGAATGAGTAATACGAGTACAATTTCAGAAAATATAGAGAATAAAGTAGATATAGTAATAGAGCCAAGAGCAAATAGCCAAGATCATACTGAAATATTATTAAATGAAAAAAAAGAAACCAGCGTTAGTGCAAATCAAGTAAGAGAAGAAAATAAATATAATAATGAAGGTTATAGTTTACGAAATTACGCAAAACAGGATGAGTATGAAATAAATGAAATTGTAGGAGAAAAGAAAGAAAATGTAATAAAAAAACAAAACAATATTCAGCATAAAACAAATCGTAATGGCGAATTAGATTTAGATTTTTTAGATTACCAGCATTTTTGAGAAAACAGGCAGATTAAATAATTTTTTTTTAAGGAGAGTAGTGATGAGGATAATAATATATTACGGAGTAATTTTCATAGGTTTTACATTACTAGTAGGTTGTAACACAGTAGATGGAGTAGGAAGAGACATATCTGCTGCAGCTGAATGGGTCAGTGGAACAGCAAACGAAGATTAAATTAGAGATAAATAATTAATGAAATTAAAAGATCTTATAGACAATAAAGAATTTTCAGAAAACAATATAAACATCTTAGGGTTGAGCGAAGATAGTAGAGAAATTAAAAAAAATTATATTTTCTTTTTAAAAAAAACAAAAAAAGAAGACGAAAAAAAGCATGTATTGGAAGCAATAGATAAAGGTGCAAAGCTTATTATCTATAGTAAAAAAAAATTAATAAAAATCACAAATTATAATAGTGACTGTATATTTTATAATGTACCAAACTTAGATAAATGCATGTCAAAACTATCTAAAGTATTTTATAAATTACCAAAAAAAGATATTAAAATATATGGTGTGACAGGAACAAATGGGAAAAGCACAATTATAAATCTAATAGCTCAATTCTTAGAATTGAAGAACAATAAATGTGGATTAATAGGAACAATGGGTTCAGGAATACACCCTAGGATGACAAATAAAGGCTTAACAACTCCAAATATAATAAATATAAATAAGAATATAAAAAAATTTACAGATAAAAGAGTTAATACTATAGCTATGGAAATCTCATCACATGGAATTGACCAAAATAGAATTAAAGGTTTAAGTTTTGAAGCTGTCATATTTACAAACTTAACACATGATCATTTAGATTTTCATAAAAATATGAATAACTATTTTAACGTGAAGCTAAAATTATTCACAGAATATAAAAATAAGAAAAAAGTTATCTTCATCGATAATTATTATGGAAATAAAATTTATTCTATATTAAAAAATGAAAACAATAATAAAATAAAAACAGTTTCTTTAAATAATATAAATGCAGACTATTATTCTAGTAATATTGAATATACAAAAAATGGTATAAATTTTATAGTAAATTCAAAATATGGAATCAAAAAAGTTAGTACAAAATTATATGGTGAATTTTCAGTAACAAATATTTTAATCACTATCGCTACATTAGTTAATAATAAAAAAGAATATAATTTTTTTACAGATAATATGATGTATTTAAAACCCCTAGACGGAAGAATGCAAAAACTTAAGAAAAAAAATAATCCAACAGTTTTTATCGATTTTGCGCATACACCTGACGCTGTTAAAAAGGTATTGCTTTCTGTAAAAAAACACTTTCCAGATCATGAGATTACAACTATATTTGGATGTGGTGGTGATAGGGATAAAAGTAAAAGAAAAATTATGGGTGAAATTATTGATAAATACTCAAATAATATTATTGTTACAAATGACAACCCTAGAAACGAAGATCAGAATGTTATAGCAAATAATATTATATCTGGTATTAAGGAAAGTAGTAATTTTAGTATTATTCTTGATCGTAGAAAAGCCATTAAAAACTCTCTGAATAAAAAATTTCTAAATAATATTATTATGATTTTAGGCAAAGGTCATGAAACTCATCAAATAATAAATAATAAAAGTATAACTTTAAATGATAAAGATGAGGTTTTAAAAGCATTTAAATCACAATGAGTGATTATTCATTAGAAAAAATATCTAAATATATTGGTGGAGAGCTTCATGGAAGTGAGAAATTGGTATCAGGCTTTTCTATTGATTCACGTACTTTGCAGGATCATGATGTTTTTATATGTATAAAAGGGGAAAATTATGACCGTCATAGTTTTATTCAAGATATACTTAGCAAAGTGTCATGTATTGTAACTTCTTCCGATATTGAGAACATAAATTTTAGCAAGCAATCTTACATTAAAGTAAATAATACTTTCGAAGCGCTCCAAAAAATTAGTGAATATGTGAGGAGTTTAAGTAAAGCGAAATTTATAGCAATTACAGGCTCTAACGGCAAAACTACTGTAAAAGAAATGTTAGCTCATATATTATCAGACCATAATATTACTTACACTACAGGTAACTATAATAATCATATAGGCGTGCCTTTAACCTTATTGCGTATCAATAAAAAGGATGATTATGTGATATTAGAGGTTGGGTCAAATAGACCAGGTGAAATTGAACCACTGTCAAAATTAATCAATCCAGATATAGCTGCAGTAACTAATATTGGGTACGCACATATCGATGGCTTTAAGAGCCTTACAAATACAGCTCGAGAAAAATATTGTATATACACAAGTTTAAAAAAAAACGGTGTTGCAGTTATTAATAATCAAGATAATTATTCCCAAGTCTCTATAAAGAAAAATAAAATTTATTTTGGATATAGGAAGAATTTTTATAAGAAATTATATATGGTATTAAAAAATAATTTTTGGAAAACTGATTTTTTAGATATTAAAAAAATTAATAATAATACTTTTGAGATTAATCATAATAAAAATATTGAAATTATAAAAATGAAGCTTCATGGAGAACATAATTTTATAAATGCAGCATGTGCTTCATCAATAGCTGTGACACTTGGGATTCCTTTAGCTCAAATTAAGAATAAGATAGAGAGTTTTATTGCAGTATCCTCAAGATTAAAATTACACAAATTAAGTAATAATATTAATATAATAGACGACTGCTATAATGCTAATCCCTCTTCATTCAAAGCAGCGCTAGACTACCTATCAAAGACAGTGGGTAAAAAAATAGTTTTGATGGGAGATATGGTTGAGTTAGGCAAAGATTCAAAGTTTTTCCACAAAGAAATTGGAGAGTATGCAATGAAACTAGATGTGGATAAGTTTATAAGTATCGGGGCTGATAGTAAGTTAGCATCAGATATATTTGGCGCAAATGGAAAGCATTTTACGGATCAAAATAGCTTGAAATCTTATTTAAACAATAGTATTGAGTCTAACTCATATATACTAATCAAAGGTTCTAGAGCTGCAAAACTAGAAGAATATGTTGATTATTTAAAATCTAGGAGTATTTAAATATGTTTTTATATTTATTAGAATATCTAAGTAGCTTTAATAATGATTTTTTAGTTTTTGAGTATATAACTTTAAGAGCAATTCTCAGTATAATTACAGCATTATTTATTTCATTATTACTAAGTCCATATATTATTAAAAAGTTTTCTTTAAATAATGTATCAGAAGTTATTAGAAGTGATGGGCCGAGTTCGCATATAAATAAAACAGGTACACCTACTATGGGTGGCTTGCTAATATTATCATCCCTGATTATTACAACATTACTTTGGGCGGACTTAGAAAATAAATATATTCTCTACCTTATTTTTATAACAATTTCTTTTGGTGTGATTGGATTTATTGATGATTACAAAAAATTAACAAAAAGCAAAAAAGGCATGTCTGCAAAAAGTAAGATTATTTCTCAGTTTTTTGTAGCAGGAATCCTATCTATTTTAATGTTTAATAATATTGGTTCTGTAGCAGAACAGCAATTTATAATTCCTATTTTCAAACATATTATTATTGACTTAGGTATATTCTTTATTCCCTTAACAATGCTTGTGATAATTTCCACCAGCAATGCTGTAAATCTAACGGATGGCCTAGATGGTTTAGCAATTATGCCGATAGTTTTAGTTAGTGCTGCATTAGGCATATTCGCATATTTAAGTGGTAATATGAATTTCTCAGAATATTTGTTAATACCTTACATAAAAAATTCTGGAGAAATTACAATATTTATTGGAGCTATAATAGGATCAGGATTAGGGTTCCTTTGGTTTAACACATATCCAGCTCAAGTGTTTATGGGGGATGTAGGGGCATTATCATTAGGAGCTGCAATAGGTCTCATAGCGGTGATAGTAAGGCAAGAAGTAGTTTTGATAATAATGGGAGGCATCTTTGTTTTAGAGGCATTATCGGTAATCATACAAGTACTGTCATATAGGTACAGAGGAAAAAGAGTCTTTTTAATGGCGCCATTTCATCATCATTTTGAAAAAAAAGGCTGGGCGGAGCCAAAGATAGTAGTAAGATTTTGGATTATAAGTTTTATACTAATACTGGTGGGTTTAGCAACGTTAAAATTAAGATAAGACTTTAAAGAGAAAAATGAAAAAAAGTAATTTGCCAATAGCAATAATAGGACTCGGAAAAACAGGTTTATCAGTTGCAAAATATTTTCATAGAAATAATCAAAAATTTATTGCATATGATACAAGAAAAAAATTTATATTTACCAAAGAAATAACAAAATATCTTAAAAAAGAAGATTTAGTTTTAGGGGAGATAAAAAATTTCTTTATAGATCAGCATGATAATTTTATTATAAGTCCTGGAGTTGATTTAGATAAAAAAATACTTGAGGAGATAAAAAATAATAATAAAAATATACAGACTGATATAGATATATTTAATGAAAGTGGTGATAAGAAAGTTATATGTATTACAGGATCTAACGGTAAAACAACAGTAACATCAATAATAGAGCATATTCTTAATAATATAGGGAAAAAATCTAAAGCAGGGGGTAATATCGGTTTGCCCGCTCTTGAATTACTATATGAGAAGTATGAATACTATATCTTAGAATTATCTAGCTTTCAGCTAGAAATGACAAAAAAAATTAAATGTGAGTCATCAATGATTACCAATATAACGCCAGACCATTTAGATAGGCATAAAACATTTAAAAATTATATAAGTATTAAGCATAAAATATTTGAGAATACAAAAAATATTATAATAAATAGGTCAGACAAGAATATAAAAAAAAATAAATATAATTTTAAATATACATTCGGAGGAGATAGTCCAAAAGATGAAAATAGTTTTGGAATTAATAATACAAACGGCATAAATTATATATATCAAGGAAAAGAAAAAATTCTTAGCGAAAATGACATAAAGTTAATAGGTTATCATAATCTTATAAATATTTGTTCAGCACTAGCTGCAATAAAGTCTTTGGGTCTTGATGTAAAAAGGTCTGCAGAAAGTATAAAATATTTTGAAATTCTTGAGCACAGAATGGAAAATTTTTATAATTATAATAATATAATGTGGATCAATGACTCCAAGGCTACAAATGTAGAGTCAACAATATCAGCTGTTAACTCATTAAAAAATAATGTTATTTTATTAATGGGCGGAAGGTCTAAGACAGATGATTATTCTGAATTAAATAAAGCAATATTTGGAAAAGTTAAGTATTTAATCTTATTTGGTGAGTGTAGAAATTTATTGTTTGAGAAAATAAAGTCTGTAGAAAATATCATAAAAGTTAAAGATATTAATAGTGCGGTTATAAAAGCAAAGAACTTCTCAAATAATTTCTCGAAAAAAACTGAAATTAAGATAAGTATTGTTTTGTCTCCAGCATGCTCTAGTTATGATAGTTTTGAATCATACGAAGAGAGAGGAAATTTTTTTAAGAAGTGTGTATTGAATGAAAATGGTATGATTAATGATAAATAGAAAAAATGACAATTTAAATAATATTATTAAGCCTTTTTTTGATTTAAAATTACTTTTCCTAATGGTTTCAATAATACTATTTGGTTTATTAGTTTTAACTACAGCGTCTATTGAATTATCTTCAAAAAATTTTCAAGAGCCATTTTATTACTTATTTAGGCAGGTCGCATATCTTCTATTTAGTATTCTCATATGCTCAATTTTTTTATATTTAAGCTCTGATAATTTAAAAAAATTTTCCAAATTATTTTACTTATTGTCATTCTTATTACTTTGTTTAGTAATAATACCTGGCCTTGGTCATACAGCTAATAGAAGTATGCGCTGGTTAAGCTATGGAGGATTCAATATTCAGCCTTCAGAATTTTTTAAATTGTTTTATATAGTTTGGCTTTGTGCTTATCTTGATAATAATAAAAAAAATATAAGAAATTTTCATATCTTTATTTTTCCATTTATTTTGCTTTCTTTTGCTATTGTTGTTCTTATTAGGCAGCCTGATTTTGGTACTATTATTGTGTTATTTATGATGACTTTACTAATTCTTTTTTTTGCTAAAGCTAAGTATATCCACATTTTTTCTATTGGTTTTATTGGTTCTATTGGAGCCTCTTTACTAATTTTTAGTAGTGCTGAAAGGCTTGCTAGATTCTCTATCTTTAATCCTTGTCAAAGGTATTTTGAAGACGGTTACAATCTTTGTCATTCTTTGTTAGCAATATCAAGTGGTGGTATTTTTGGAAGTGGATTAGGAGCTGGAACATCTAAATTACTATATTTATACGGATCGCATACAGATTTTATATTCGCTGTTCTTGCAGAGGAGCTTGGTATATTTGGAGTATTATTAATAGTAATTCTTTTTTATTTATTTATTCGTAAGTGTTTTTTTATTGGTGATAAAGCTATTAGAGTAGGATTAACTTTTCAAGGTTATTTATCATATGCAATTGGCATCTATATAACTTTACAAGCTTATTTAAATATTTCTGTTAACTTGGGTTTAATACCAACTAAGGGTCTTGCATTGCCTTTTTTTACCTACGGTGGCAGTAATTACTTAGCATCTATGCTTGCTATAACGATAATATTTAGAATATACAGAGATGTTTACAAGAAAAGTTTGAATAGCTCTATAAGATAATTTTAAAATTTATGACAAAACAAGATAAGAAAATTGTAATTTTTGCTTCTGGAACAGGAGGGCATGTATACCCTGGTTTATCAATTGCCAATGAGCTCTTATCTAAAAATGTATCTGTATCTTGGATAGGAACAAAGAATGGTATTGAGAATAGAATAATTGCTGATTCAAGAATAAAGATTCATCATATTTCATTTTCTGGCATAAGAGGTAAGGGTGTATTATCTTATATTAAACTTCCAGTAAAATTATTTATAGCTACTATTCAGTCAGTAGTAATATTAAGAAAAATTAAACCAGACATTGTTCTTTCTATGGGTGGCTATATAAGCTTTCCATGTGGACTAGCATCTTTTATTTTACGAATTCCTATTGTTACACATGAGCAAAATATCGTTTTTGGATTAGCTAATAACATATTAAGATTTTTATCAGACATAGTTATACTGGGATTTCCTATGACTATAAAAAATAAAAAGTATAAGTTTTTAGGAAATCCTTCTAGGTACGAAAAATCTAGCGTTAAAAAGATAAATAAAACAAATAAAAATTTTAATATACTGATAGTTGGCGGAAGCTTAGGAGCAAAAGTATTTAACGAAGTCGTTCCTCAAGCTATGTATGGTTTAAGTAAAATAGAAAATTACGATATCAATGTAATTCATCAAACAGGAAAAACATATAAGACTGCGGAGATGCAGTATAAAAAAATAGATATGAACGTTGATCTAAGGGAATATATAGCTTCTATGAAAGAAGCATATGAATGGTGCGACATCATATTATGCAGAGGTGGCGCTATCACCATAACAGAGATAATGAATTTAGGTATTCCTGCAATAATAATACCTTACCCTTATGCTGTTGATGATCATCAGATGAAAAACAGTAAATATTTAGAGGAAAATAATGCTGCTATAGTGATAAATCAGAGCAATTTTACGTCAGATTATTTAATAAGTATTTTTAAGTCACTAATAGAAAATTCAGGAGTTAGAGAATCTTTATCAAAAAATATAAGAGTTTTAAATAAAAATGACCCAACTAAAAATATATGTGAAGAAATTATTAAAAAAATAAGTAATAATTGAATTTATGAGAAGTGATTTAAAAAATAAAATAATGACGAGAGTAAAAAATATCCACTTTATTGGAATTGGTGGAAGTGGTATGTCTGGAATAGCATCAATTTTAAATGACCTAGGTTATATAGTGTCAGGCTCAGACATTAATCAGTCAAAAAATACAGACATTCTAAAAAAAAATAATATAAAAATATCTATAGGTCATGATAAAAATAACGTTTTTTCAAAAGACGTTATAGTGGTTTCAAGCGCTGTAAAAGAAGATAATGTTGAATATATATACGCAAAAGAGCTAAATATCCCAATTATTCAGAGAGCAGAGATGTTGGCGGAATTAATGCGATTTAGTTTTGGAATAGCTATAGCTGGGACTCATGGAAAAACTTCTACGACGTCAATATTATCACATATTCTAAATGTAGCGAATTATGACCCAACCTATATTATAGGTGGGAAAATAATAAATTCAGGAAACTTTAGATTAGGATCAAGCGATTATTTAATAGCGGAAGCTGATGAAAGCGATGCATCATTTTTACATTTGCAGCCGCTAATGTCGGTTATAACAAATATTGATAAAGATCATATGGAAAACCATGAAAATAGCTTTGATATTTTGAAAAAAAATTTTCTAGAATTTATAAACAATCTACCATTCTATGGTCTTTGTTTATTAAATATAGATGATATTAATACAAAATCCATTATTAATAAGATATCCAGACCAATCAAAACTTTTGGTGTGGATGATCATGCTGATTACCAAGCAAAATTAATTTGTGTTGATACAATACCAGCAAAGTACTGCTATACAGAAAATGGGAATCTCTATGAAATGAAGTTAAACATGCCTGGAAAACATAATGTAATGAATTCTTTAGCCGCTCTTTCTGTAGCCAGAGAGTTAAATGTACCAATTAAAGTAATCCAAGAGGCTTTAGAGAGTTTCCCGGGTATCAGTAGGAGATTTGAAATTGTAGGTGAATTTAAAATAAATAAAAATATCTTCACATGGGTAGATGATTACGGACATCATCCAACAGAAATGAAGGAGGTTCTAGAGACCATTAAGAAAGTTTGGGTAAACAAAAAATTAGTAATGGTATTCCAGCCACATAGATATTCCAGAACAGCGGAACATTTTAACCAATTTATAGATATTTTAAAAAATGTTGATCATCTTGTTTTAATGGATATTTATGCTGCAACCGAACAGCCTTTGGATAATATAAACTCTGAGGCAATAGTTGGTGAAATAAAAAAATATAATAAAAATGTTGTGCTAATAAATAATGAGGATGAATTATCTAACTATCTAGATAAAATTATAGAAAATAAAAATATTTTATTAACAATGGGGGCTGGAAATATCTCAAAATTTGTAAATTATTATAAAAAACATTTAGTGCATTAAATATGTCTAATATAAAAAAAATACAAAAAATATTGAAAGGAAGTCTGAGAGAAAACGTATCTCTGAGAGATTACAATACGTGGAAAGTAGGGGGGGAAGCAGAATATTTCTATGAGCCATCTGACTTAAAAGATTTAAAATTATTTTTAGAATTATTGAAAAATACCCCAATAACCTTTTTAGGTAATGGAAGTAACGTACTTATAAGGGATGGTGGTATCAATGGATGCGTAATATTTCTAAAAAATACTTTAAATAATTACCTGCATAAAAATGAAGAATATTTTTTTGAAGCTGGATTATCCTGTATGAAAATAGCACAAATAACAGCTAGAGAAAATCATCAGGGCCTAGAATTTCTTTGCGGTATTCCAGGGTCATTAGGTGGAGCACTAGCTATGAATGCCGGATGCTATGGTGGAAATATATGGGATAATGTATCGACAGTAAATTTGATAAATAACAGTGGAGAAATAATAAGAAAAAATAAAAATGATTTCATTATTAGCTATAGAAATACAAGTCTTGAAGAAAATAATTTTTTTATAAGTGCTGTTTTTAAACTCAAAAAAAATAAACTCGAAAATTCTCTGGAAAAAATTAAAGAATTTTTACAGGATAGAAGGAAAAAACAACCTACAGGATTGTTAAGCTGTGGTTCGGTTTTCAAGAACCCGAGAAACTTACATGCCGCTAAACTTATTGATTCAATAGGATTGAAAGGTTATAAAATAGGTGGCGCATATATTTCAGAAAAACATGCTAATTTTATTATTTCTGATAAATTTACAAAATCAAACGATATAGAGAAACTAATTAATTTTATTCAAAAAGAAGTTTTTAAGAAAAAAAATATTATTTTGGAAACAGAAGTTAAATTTATTGGTAATAAATTATGAAGCATAATTACGGGAAAGTTCTTGTATTAATGGGTGGTTGGTCAAATGAAAGAGATGTTTCTTTGATATCAGGTAGATGCGTATTTGACTCACTAAAATTTTCTGGTGTTAATGTTGTAAAACTTGACCTGCAAAAAAATAGCTTTAAAAAGATTAAGGAAATTTTACCGGATAGAGTGTTTATTATATTGCATGGAAAAGGAGGAGAAGATGGAGAGATACAATCATATTTAGATACTCTTGAGATACCCTACACTGGAAGCAATAAGTGGTCCTCTGAAATATGTATGAATAAAAGGTCTTCAAAAAAAATATTGTTAGAAAGTAATATATTCACGCCTAAATTTAAAAGAATAGATAAGGAAACTTCAATTCAAGAAATAGAAGACTTATTTGCATATCCTATAGTTATAAAGCCGTCTTCCGAAGGTTCCAGTATAGGAGTCTATATAGTAGAAAACAGAGAAAGTCTTAAACACGCAATCCTTCATAATAGAGAAATAAGTGATGATATTATAGCTGAGCAATATATTGAAGGAATAGAATATACTGTTGGTATACTTAACAAAAAAGCTTTACCGGTTATTAAACTAATACCACCTGGAAAGTTTTACGATTATGAGGCGAAATATAATTCGCAAGATACTCAATATATTTGCCCATCAGGTTTAGACGAAAATACTGAGATAAAATTAAAAAAAGTTTCATTAAAGAGTTTTAAGGTACTAAATTGTAGCGGATGGGGAAGAGTAGATATTATTATTGATAAAGACAGTAAGCCGTGGGTTATAGAACTTAATACAGTGCCTGGAATGACACAGCATAGTTTGATTCCTATGGCGGCAGAAGCAGAAAACATAGGATTTAACGATTTAGTTTTGAAAATACTAGATACTTCTTTAAAATAAAAATTATGCTGCTAAAAAAGAAAAATTTATTTATATTATTAATTTTTATTATTATAGTTGTATATTTAAATATAAAAAATACAAATGATAGAACAATATATTTCCCAATAAAAGAAATATCTATAGAGTCAAAAATAATTAATACTAGTAAGGATGATGTTTTTGAAAAATCTAAAAATTATTTGAATTCAAAATCTTTTTTTAATTTTAAAATAAATATTTTAAAAAAAGAAATTGAGAAAGTGTCATGGGTGAAATCTGCAGATATTAGAAGGGTTTATCCTGGTGAAATAAAAATTTATATTGAAGAGCATGTCCCTATTGCAATATGGAATAACAAAAGTTATATGAATGATACGGGTGATATATTTTTTATCCGTGATATAGAAAAAAAATTACCAGTTATTAACTCTAACAAAAATAGAAATAAAATAATGTTTGTATATTTTTCTTTATTATTAAAATATATATCTGATTATAACTTTGATATTAAAATTAAGAAAATTGAAGAAAATGACATAAGGTCTTTATCAGCCTATCTTTCTTCTGGAATTATTGTTAAATTTGGCTCAAAAGACATCAAAGATAAAATACATACATTCATTAAGTTATACAAAACACTAAATAGTAGCGATTTGGAGAAAATCGGGTATATTGACATGAGGTATTCAAACGGTTTTTCTATTGGTTGGAAGGGTGTAAAATAGGTATATTATGGTCAAGAATGATAAAAATATAATAGTTGGTTTAGATATTGGGACCTCATATGTCAAAGCTATAGTTGGAGCTGTTAATGAAGATAATGAAATTGATTTTCTTGGGATAGGAAAATCTAAGTCTTTAGGTATGAAAAGAGGAGTAGTAATAGATATTAGTGCTACTGTTCAGTCCATAGAAAAGTCTATTGAGGAGGCAGAGTTAGTAAGTGGTTATAAAATTAAATCTGCGTACGTTAGTATTTCTGGAAAACATATTCAAAGTTTTAACGCAACTGGAAGAGCGGCAATTTCTGATCACAAAGAAGTTTCGAAGCAGGATTTAAAATCTGTAGAAGAATCAGCAAAAGCTATAACTCTTTCAAATGATCAGGAAATACTTCATGTGCTTGCGAAAGACTATGAAATAGATAACCAGGATGGCATTAAGGTTCCATTAGGAATGTCTGGCATAGCACTTGATGGAAGGTATCATTTGGTTACAGGTGCAAAAAATGCGAGAGATAATATAGAGAAATGCATCAAGAAGTGCAACGTAGAGCCAGATGGCGTTGTACTCGAGCAATATGCGTCTAGCATGTCCGTCCTCACAGAGGATGAAAAAGATCTAGGTGTTTGCTTGGTAGATGTTGGAGGAGGAACTACAGATATTGCTATTTTTAGCAATGGCGCTATTGAATATACCTCGTCCGTTTCATTAGGGGGAGACCAAGTGACAAATGATTTAGCTCAAGCACTCAAGACTTCGACATATAACGCAGAAGAATTGAAAATCATACATGGATGCATAATTAATAATTTATCTAATGATGATGTAATAGAGGTTCCAGGGGTAGGGAAAAGACCGCCGAGATCAGTTGAAAGATATACTTTGGTAGAAGTTATGAGTCTTAGGTACCAAGAGATTTTTAATTTTGTGAATGAAAAAATTCAGCAAAGTGGATTTGAGGAAAAAATCCCGGCAGGAATAGTTCTTACTGGAGGAGGGTCAAAATCTGAAGGGCTTGTTGATTTGGCAGAAGAAGTATTTCATAAGCAGGTTCGTATTGGTTCACCTCAATATATTTACGGAGGATCTGAAGAAGTTGTGAAGAACCCAGAGTATGCTGCTAGTGTTGGATTATTACTATATGCTCAAAAACAAAAAATCCCTCAGCAGGAATCGTTAAATGAAGACTTTTTGCATGCTGTTAAAAGCTTCTTCCGAAGTTTTTTCTATTAATCAAATAGGTTTTATATAAAAAAACTATACATATCATAAAATTAGATTATGATGTTGATTATATTTATGGAATTACAATTTTT
>TARA_B110000240_G_scaffold37804_1_pt1 | contig 17278 bp, 10 predicted proteins | sample TARA_B110000240 | Tara Oceans TARA_B110000240 (sample SAMEA4397611) | marine metagenome | biome: Polar Biome; feature: [DCM] deep chlorophyll maximum layer (ENVO:01000326); material: water (ENVO:00002006), including particulate matter (ENVO:01000060) such as... | depth 17 m | reverse complement strand
GCAAGATCTAACTTAGTTGATGCGGTAGTTAATCCACTTGAAACTGGGGACTGTTTTCCATCTACCTTATCTACATAAAGTGTATAGGTTAATGCGTCAGCTACATCAGGATCCTTACCTGTCCATGTAAAAGTCACATTTCCACCACTAGAAGCAGGAGTTGATAAAACAGCAGCTAAAGGAACATTATTATAAGATGGATTCCCCTGAAGATAAAATTTAGCAGTTCCACTAGAAGCTCCTCTTTTAGAACTAGAATTTATAGATTGTACACTCCAAGCATAGGTTATCCCTCTAAACAATACAATTTTTGTTGAAGTTCCTTTAATAGAAGTTTTAGTCATTGTACTATTAGTAGCTAAATTGGTGTATGTAAGGTTGTAAGTGTCAGTTGCACTTGTAGCTGACCAAGAAAAAGTAACCTCGCTTGTGAAAGCATCTGCAACTGTTCCAATTTCACAACTTTTATTATTTAATGGAGCTGTCAAGGACGGAGAACCAGGTGAACCAACAAGTGTTCCTACAACTGCCCCCTGTACTATATCGTCTTCACAATCACAATCACAACTAACTAAAAAAGCTAATGTGAATAAAAGTAAACTAGTATATTTTAATGTGCTTTTCATATCTGTATTTATTATAATGAGTTTGGTTCAGTTATTGTCGCTTCAAAGCATTGCTCGTAACTAGGGTTGCTATCTACCTTAAAGCATACCGTATATTTACCTGCTCCCAAGCCAGTGACATTTGCTGTCTTATTGGTTCCTTTAATTGTTATAGGATCCGCTACTCCACTTACAGTAATTGTATAATCATAACGAACATCTTCAATAGATAATGCTAGAGAACCATCTTTTTTTCCATTACAAGTACATGTTCCTACTACAATCTTATTGTTATCGTCCTGAAGACTAAAAGAACTCCCAGAAACATTAATTGTTACTGTAGCTTCGTTACTATCAGCCATTGTATCGTTTGTTTTAAATTTAAAACTATCCGCACCTGTAAAACTTGAATTTGGAACATAGTTGATAACAGGATCCTTTGATATAAAAGTAAAAGGAAGATCAGACGAGGTTAATTCGTTTGTACCTTGTTTTAACTTTCCACCTGTTGGTAGAGAGGATATAATGTACTTAAAGTTAAGAACATCAAGGATTTCAACATGACCATCATGACCACCAATAGCAACAATTTTTCCGTCTTCAGAAATATCTAAAGACTCTCCAAACAAGGAACCTCCACCTGTAATATCAGCACCAAGTTTATTCCAACTAGTACCATCCCAATCAAATATTCCTGTTTTTTGGCCATATATTGGAATCGCTACTCGTTTTCCATCGTCTGACATTGACAATGATCTCCATGCAGCTCCAGATCCATAAACAATATCTGATCCAGTTTGAACTGCAGTTGAACCGCTAAGGTCATAAACTCTAGCGCTACCAGCACCATTTATTCCAACAACTAATTTATTGCCGTCAGATGATAACCTTAAAGTTTCTCCAAAATTATTACTGCCAGTTATAGTTATTGTTTTATTCCACTTACCTCCACTTAAATCATAAATTGCAACTTCATTATTAACTTTAGTTCCAATTGCAAACCTTTTTCCATCCTGCGACAGAGATATCATTCCCGGAGCAACCGAAAAACCAGATTGAATAGTTACAGGACCTCTAGGTGTCATCCATTTGGTACCGTTCCATTTTCTTAAGTAAACTTTACCTAATGCAAAATCCACGGCAGCTAGTGTGTTACCATCTCCTGAAAGGTTAAGACCTCTGGCGGCAGTAAGAGTCATTACAGGAAGATTTTGTCCCCATGTAGTTCCGTCTAATGAATAAGCATATACTTTTTTATTATTTTCGTCATAGCCAGCAATTCTGTTGCCATCATCAGACATAGAAACAAACTCACCAAATTTTCCTCCAGAAGTTCCATCTATTGTTTGACCAAATTGTCCCCACTCAGCACCATCCCATTCAAATGAACGAACATTATTTTGAGTCCAACCTCCAACAACGATTCTTTTTCCATCACTAGATAGTTCAATATATTCACCAAAACCTGACCCAGCAGAATTTTCTAATTTTGAACCTTTAATTGTGTGAACAGTTAATAAAGTAGATAAATCAGCATCAGAACCTGTCAATGTTATATTAATATCAGTGTAATTATCTGTTGTAACTGTTTGATTATCAGCTGCTGGAGCTGTGTTTTGAGCAAATGTCACAAAAGCAGTTAGCAAAAAAAGCAGTGAATATATTTTTTTCATGTTGTTGTTATAAGAAATTAAGAAAACTAAATATAGGAAATTATTTTTTATTGAAATCAAAAAGATTATTTGAGAACCTCTGTGGACCCCCTCTTTTAATCTCTTCGTCTGCAACATCCTCGAACTGGTCGAAATTCTTTCTAAAGGCATTTGAAAGTTTAAAAGCCATTTTATAGTAGGCCTTGTCGTCGTTCCAGGTTGCTCTGGGACTTAACAATCTTTTTGGAATTCCTGGGCACTCTCTAGGTTGAGCTAACCCAAATACAGAATGTATGTGGTAATCTTTGTAGGAATATTCAGGAAGTTCACCGTCAAGTGCAGCATTGATCATTCTTCTAGTGTATTTTAATTTAATTCTAGAACCCACACCATAGGGTCCCCCAGACCAACCTGTATTCACTAACCAAACATTTACTCCTGCTTCTTTCATTTTTGCACTCAACATCTTTGCATAAACTGTTGGGTGCAGAGGCATAAATGGAGCGCCAAAACATGCTGAAAAAGAAGGGACAGGCTCTATAACACCAGCCTCTGTTCCCGCTACTTTTGCTGTGTATCCAGAAATGAAATGATAGGCTGCTTGACTTGGTAAGAGACGAGAAATCGGAGGCAATACTCCAAAGGCATCTGCAGTTAAAAAAAAAATATTTTTTGGGTTCTTTCCAACAGATGGTTTTTTAATATTTTTGATAAAATTAATGGGATAACTAACCCTTGTGTTTTGGGTAATGGATGTATCTGAATAATCCACCTTAGATTTTTGATTTTTAAAAATAACATTTTCAAGTAATGCTCCTTTTTTAATCGCATTAAAAATATCAGGTTCATTTTCTTCTTTTATATTAATTACTTTAGCATAACAACCGCCTTCAAAATTAAAAATAACATTATCCTTAGACCAACCATGCTCATCGTCTCCAATTAATTTTCTATTGGAATCAGCAGATAGTGTTGTTTTTCCAGTTCCAGATAATCCAAAAAAAATGGCAGTTTCGCCATTCTCACCAACATTAGCAGAACAATGCATTGGTAAAGCTTCTTTTGAGTCAGGTAAAATAAAGTTTAGAACAGAAAAAATACCTTTTTTCACCTCACCGGTATAACCACTTCCTCCGATTAAAATTGTTTTCTTTTTAAAATTAATAATAGAAAAGTTATGTTTTCTTGTTCCATCTTTTAAAGGTATGGCCATGAAACTAGGAGCCTGAATAACAACCCATTCAGGTTCGAAAGACTCTAAATCAGATTTTTTAGGCCTCAAAAACATATTGATAGAGAAAATGTTTACCCAAGGAAGCTCAGTAATAATTCTAATACTTGTTCTAAATCTAGAATCTGAACAGGCATAAGCATCACGAACAAATAATTCTTTATTTGAAACATGTTTAACTACTTTTTGATATAATTTTTCAAATTTATTTTCATCAAAAGGTATGTTAATATCTCCCCACCAAACTTTATTCTTTGTAATACTATCTTTAACAATAAACCTGTCTTTAGGTGATCTCCCAGTAAATTCTCCTGTATTTACAGCTAATGCTCCAGAATCCGATAGTTTCCCCAATCCCTTTTCAATACATATTTTTTGTAACTCATCACTAGACAATCCATATCTAATTTCAGTTTCTTTAATACCTAGATTACTTAAAAACTGGTTAATTTTAGAATTTATAGACATAAACGTTGTTGAGTTTTATTTTGGAATTTTATTAAGAGTAAGCCCTTGAAATAAAATAGTAAATAATACCACCATATAGGTAAGAAACAATATAAGATTTTTACCTTCTCCAATTTGCTCAGGCAAATTTAATGCTAAAGCAATACTCAATCCTCCTCTTAAACCTCCCCATGTTATGATAAGGGAAGTGCTCTTTTCAAATGTTTTATAAATCGATAAAATTCTGATAGGAATAGACACTCCAATTCCTCTTGAAACTACCACTAAAATTATTATTAAAATAGAAATTAATATATATACTGGCTCAAAGTTTTGGAAAATAGGAATAATTTCTAAACCTATTAAAATAAATAAAATAGCATTTAAAGTTTCATCCAATAAATGCCAAAATTTGTAAACATACTCACCCATTGCTTTTTGAACTCCATCTTCAATTTTATCGGAATCAATATTTACATTTAAAAACAATCCCATCATTACCACCCCTAAAGGACCAGAAAAATGAAATTTACTAGAAATTATCGAAACCAAAAGAACTAATGAGAGAGTAATTAAAACCTCTAATTCTACAAATTCATTTTCAATATATCTTACAAGTTTTAATCCTAAATATCCCAGAATGCAACCCAATATAACGCCTCCTGCAACTTCCTGAACAAACAACATACTCACTCCCTCGGGTGTTACATTCTCTACACCCATCATTTTTACTTTTAGAAGAGTAAGAAATATCACTACTCCTATACCATCATTAAAAAGAGACTCTCCTGCTATCCTAGTTTCTGTTACTGGAGATAAGTTCATCTTTTTTACAATTGACAATACGGCTATGGGATCGGTGGGAGCTATTAAAGATCCGAACAATAAACAATCAACATAGGTTAAACCTAATTCGTTTAAACCAAAAACAGGTTGCTCTATAAGCCAAAACAATCCTGAACCTACAGCGAAAGTCGAAAATACAACTCCAAAACTTGCTAAAAATAATATGGTTACTTTATCTTTTAAAAGCTCATGAACATTAACTGAAATGGCGCCTGCAAATAATAAAAATGGTAGCATCACATCTAAAAGCAGAACACTAAAATCAAAACTTTTAGTGAGTGTGGTTACTATTTCTAAAAATTCTGGAAAAACTAATCCTATTATTAAAACAATAATTGACAGACAAATAGCTAAAATCATTAAGCCAATAGTCTGAGGGAGTTTAAGTAAACGTAAGTTAATAATAGAAAAAAAAGAAGCTAATAAAAGTAGTATTGTTGTTATTTCTAAAAAATTCATAATATAAATGTATTTGTTTTTATTTATTTAACAATGTTTTTTTATTAATCTCTAATTATTTCAAAATCATGTTTCACAATAGTATCTTTTCTAATTGTAGCACCTACAGAACAATATTTATCAAGTGAAAGAGATATAAAACGTTCCGCTTCTTCGATAGTTAAATCAGATGAATAAATAAAGTATTTAATTTCAATAGATTTAAAATATCTTGGTGGTTTTTCTACTCTATATCCTATTGAAGATGCTTTTAAATCCTTAAAATCTCTTCTTCTTTTTTTAATCATTGACACTATTTCAACAGCCGCACAAGAGGTTAAAGCAGACAAGAGAAGTTCCATTGGAGAAAGGTGTTTTTTTTCATCCTCCTTATACATGTCAACTAAAAGATTATTTCCCGATCGATTCGTTAGAACGAATTTCTCATCATCTACATATGACATTGATACGCTTAAATCCATATTAAGTTTTGTTAAATATAATAATTTGATTCAGTAAATTTTAAAATCAAATAGTAAAATATGTTTGTCTAAAAAAGATTCTTAATTTTATTAACAAAGAATATATAATGTTACTAAAATTTGGAGAAAAATTTACTGATCTTTTCAAAAGAGTCATGCCGGACTCTTTTGTATTTGCTTTAATACTAACTATAATAACAGCTTTTTCTTCTTTGATTTTTGTTGATTCAAGTTTTACAGAAATTTTAGAGTCTTGGTATAAAGGTTTTTGGGGTTTATTAGAATTTGGAATGCAAATAACTCTGATAGTAGTGACTGGATACAGCATTGCTTTAGCATCTTCAACAGAAAAATTATTAAGTAGAGTTTCAAAAATTATTACTAGTCCATTACAAGTATATATAACTGTGATAGTCTTAGGAGTGTTATTGTCAATGATATCATGGGGAATGGTGGTTATTGTTGCCGTATTAGCAAGGGAGTTAGCTCTAAGAGTAAAAGGAATAAATTATCCGTTTTTAATAGCCTGTACATATCTATCTTTTACAAGTTGGGTCACCGGTTTATCTAGTTCTATTCCTTTGCTTATGAACACTAGTAATAACTTTTTAATTAAAGAAGGAATTCTTGAGGATGTTATACCTATCTCTCTGACCTTAGGTTCAGAAATAAACTTTATGATGATTTTTGTTTACACAATCATTGTTCCAATAATTATATATTTTCTTATTCCTAAAAAAAGTGATGGAAAGGAACTTAAGGATCTGATAGTTGAAAATGAATCTAAAAATGAAATTAGTATAATTAAGGAAGTAGAGTTTTTTAGGTCAAAAAAAAACAATCTCTCTGATAAGTTAAACAACAGTAAGGTTCTTCAATTTATTATTTTTGCAATGGGAATATCTTTTTTGTTTTATTATTTTAATATTAATGGTTTTGACCTTAATTTAAACATAATGATTTTCATATTTATTGTGTTTGGTTTAGCTCTTCATCAAACACCAAAAAGATATGCAATCTCTATGAAAAGAGCTAGTAGCAATGTGCATGGAATTATATTTCAGTTCCCTTTTTATGCTGGTATAATGGGAATAATGCTTCACACTGGACTTGGAGAAGCATTTTCAAACTGGATTGCAGCCAATGCTACAATCTCAAACTTTCCATATTTTTCTTATTTGATTGGGGGAATAGTCAATTTCGCCATTCCATCTGGAGGAGGAGAATTTGCGGTAATAGGACCAAGCATAATTGAAGCAGCTAAAGAATTAACCTTTGGTTTACCTTCAGATCAGGTGACAGCATACATAGCAAGAACAGCATTGTCGATGGCATATGGAGAATCACTAACAAATCTTCTGCAACCCTTTTTTCTTTTAATTGTGCTACCAGTAATGGGTTCAGGAACAAGAATTGAAGCTAGAGATGTGATGGGTTATTTAGCAATACCATTTTTAATATTATTTATCATTCAATCTATTTTAATATTATACATGCCTATTTAAAAATAAAAAAATTAGATTCCTTTTTATTTATAAATTTTCTTCATAAAATTAATTCCGGTTATTGCTGTTGCTGTAATCAAACCTGAGAACAAAGCTCCTCCAACCCCAGCACTTACTATATCTTGTCCTGTTAAATACAAATTTTTAATTGGAGTTTTTGGTCTCAAAAATTTCTGACTAAATCTGATAGGTGTATGATCTAATCCATACAATTCCCCTTTATCATAATTAACAAAATTCTTTGTAGTTAATGGACTTGATAATTCATAATGATCTACAGAATCTCGTAAATGAGGAAGTTGTTTAAATAAACATTCTAATAGTCTTTTGGAAATGGAGTCTTTAAAATTATCGTACTCCTCACCCCTCTTTTTCCAGGATGTTCCTTCCCACTTAGCAAAACTTTCGTAAGGAAGTAAAGTAATTACATCTATTGTACTTTTCCCGGGATACCTTGAATTCCAAGATGGATCTTTAGCAGATGGAAAGGAAATATAAACTAAAGGGAATTCAGAATCTTGATCCTCTAAATATTTTGCTACAGAAGTATCGTGATCAATATCATCTGGGTAAATCCACAAGTTATTTTTAGGAAGCTTTAAATCCTCCGTATTACCATTTAATCCAATATATAAACACCCATGAGCTACGGAGGGTTTAACAAATTTTAAATTATTTTTAAATCCATATTTAACACTTAATTCATTATTAATTAATTTATCGAAGGTATTAAATACACCCACTCCACTAATTATTAAATCAGAAAAAAACTTTTTTCCGTCTTCCATCAAAACTCCAGTGGCTTTGTTGTTTTCAATTATAATTTCTTTCACTTCAGCCCTCACTACAATTTTCCCTTTTGATTTCTCGATTACTGGATTAATTGTTTTAACAATTTCTGAAGAACCTCCTACCGGAAAACTCCCTCCTTTAAAGTAATGTTTTACAACTGATGCATGCATAGCAAAACTACTTTGCTTAGGTGGCAATCCATAATCTCCATACTGAGCAGTCAATACTTTAATAAGTTCCTGGTTTTGAGTTAAAGAATTAATAACTTCATAGGTAGTTTTTGAAGAATATTTTAAATATTTTTTTCTAAAAAAATAACCAAACAAGGAACTCACAAAACTTGGCAATGCTTTATCCATGTAGAATTTTTTCATTGACTTGTTACAGTCAAAAACCATTTGAATATATTTTTCAATAGCCTCAGATTCTTTTGGAAAGTAGGAGATTAAGTTATTCTTTAAATTCTCAACTCCTTTTACAAAATCATAGGTCTTATTTCCAATTATTACTTTGTCGTAAATCTCCCCCATATCTTCCCATTTTAGGTTTTCATCAGAAACATAATCGAACATCTTTCTTATTGGACTATTTTGATTTTGAACCTCTCCTATATAGTGAATACCTACATCCCATTCATATCCTTTTCTTTTAAAAACATGAGTAAATCCACCAGCTACATAATGTCTTTCTAGCACTAGTACTTTTTTACCTTCTTTAGAAAGCAATGCAGCAGAGGTCAAACTACCCATTCCAGATCCGATTACAATTGCATCGTATTTATCTTCAAAATCAATTTTTCTTTTGTAGGATTGTATCATAAGTGAATTTATAATTTTCTTTAACGTAATTAATAAAACATACTTATCAGAATGGTAAATTAAAAGCTTACATTTGTATTCATTATATCTATAAATATATTAAGAAATAAAACACAAATGAATTTAGTAATTGAAAACCTCACAAAAACATATTCTAATAAAGTAAAAGCTTTAGATAACATAAGTTTAGAAATCGGTAATGGTATGTTTGGCTTATTAGGTCCAAACGGTGCTGGAAAATCAACTTTAATGAGAACTATAGCTACTTTACAGTCTCCTGATTCCGGAACTATAAATTTTAATAACATCGATGTTTTGAATGATCAGTTATCACTTAGAAAAGTTCTAGGTTATTTACCTCAGTCATTTGGTGTTTATCCTAAAATGTCAGCTGAAGAATTATTAAATTACTTTGCCCTACTGAAAGGAATCTCTGTGAAAGAAGAAAGAGATAAGCTTGTTAATCAACTTTTAGATATAACAAACCTTCAGGATGTTAAAAAAAAGTATGTTGATGGTTACTCAGGAGGGATGAAACAACGTTTTGGAATTGCTCAATTACTTTTAAACAATCCTAAACTAATAATAGTCGATGAGCCTACGGCAGGACTAGATCCAGCTGAAAGACAAAGGTTTTTAAACGTCTTGAGAGAAGTTGGGACAAACTCCACGGTAATATTTTCAACCCACATTGTGGACGATGTAAAAGAACTATGTAACGACATGGCAATATTAAATGGAGGAAGAATATTAAAACATATTAAACCTTTAGACGCCACTTTAGAAATAAAGAATAAAATATGGACTAAGGTAGTTTCCAGAGAGGAGCTTGACCAATCTGAGTTGGAGTTTAATATTTTATCTTCGAATTACAATGTAGACAACACGCTTACAATAAGAGTTTACTCAGAGAAAAAACCCTCAAAAGATTTCAAGAAAGTAGATCCTCAACTGGATGATGTTTATTTTATTGCATTAAAAGAAGATCAACCTAATTCTAACGAATCATAAATTAATCTAATCAATGTTTTTTACAATATTTTTTAATGAAGTGAAGTATTGGTTTGGAAAACCATCTTTTTACATATATACTATAATATTTCTTTTTATAGCACTATTAATGTCTGGGGCGTCAGCAGGACTATTTGATTTCCTAACTGTCACCACTGGTTCTTCAAAAATTGTTAATTCTCCACTTGGCATAACTGGACTTTTTGGAGGCTTATCTGGACTTCTTATTTTTCTTTATCCCTCGATAATTGGTGTTTCTGTTTATAGAGATTATCAGAGTGAGATGCATACTATTTTATACTCCTACCCTTTTACAAAACTACAGTATTTATTAGCTAAGTTTTTTGCTGGAATTTTTGTTGTAAATACCATTGTATTGATAATTGCACTTGGAATAGGAACAGGGTTTATTCTCCCTGGGACCAACCAAGATATTGTAGGAAGCTTTGATCTAAAATCTTATCTAGACATATATTTAATTTACATACTTCCAAACATGCTTTTTATTGGCGCTATAGTATTTGGAATTGTAACCTTTACTAGAAACATTTCTGCAGGATTTATTACGGTTTTGATAATATTAATATTACAGGGATTACTTGTAAGTCTATTTGATGATCCTGAAAAAAGATTTTTTGCTGCTATATTAGATCCATTTGGTGATTCAGCAATTCAATATTACACTCGATACTGGACCGTATCAGAGCAAAACGAATTGCACCTTCCTATCAAGGAAGTTTTAATCTACAATAGATTGTTATGGAGCGGAATTGGACTTTTAATATTTGGAACAATTTATAAGGTGTTTAGTTTTAGTCAAAATGCATTCACTTTTTCTTTTAACAATAAAGAATCCAAAAGAATAACCAAATCAAATTTTGGAGGAATCATTAAAATCAATCTTCCAAAAGTAAGTTTTGATTTTTCATTTACAAACCAACTAAAATCACTTTGGAAACTTTCTACTGTTGATTTTTTGTTTGTTGTAAAAAGTTGGCCATTTATTTGTATTGTAATAGTTGGGCTTCTAATTAATTTAATAGGACTCTCTGAGCTTGGAAATGTTTTTGGAACCTCTACTCTTCCTAGAACTTGGAGAATGCTAGCAGCGGGAAATACTTTTGCATTAGCAATTAACATATGTACATTTTTATATGCAGGACTTTTAATTCATAGATCTAGGATTGCTAATATTAATCAATTAATTGATGTGAGCCCTACACAAAACTGGGTACTTTTTGGTTCAAAATTTCTTGCAATATTTATGATGCAGTTAGCCCTTTCTTCATTAATTATAATAACTGGGCTAATATTTCAAGCATATAATGGTTTTTATGATTTTGAAATTTCATTGTACCTGTATGAAGTGTTTGCATTAAGTCTTATATACTACGTCATATGGACTTTCCTTACTTTTCTTGTACAAACACTTATCACAAGTCCATATGTAGGTTTGTTTGTTATGATTGTGCTTTTAATTGGTATTCCGCTGATGAGTTTGGCTGGGGTTGAGCAATCCATTTTCAAATACAACCAGGGTCCAGGCTACTCATACTCTGATATGAATGGTTATGGGGAAACAATTAACAGATATTTTATTTATAAAATATATTGGCTTTCACTTGGTCTTGTATTTTGTATACTAACTGCATTGTTTTATGTAAGAGGATTACCTAGTAATTTTAATGAAAAAATAACTATTGCAAAATCAAGGTTTAAGGGGAAATATCCTTTTTTCATTACATTTTTTACTCTAATATTTATTTCAATTGGTGGATACATCTACTATGAAAATAATGTATCAAATATAAGAACAACACAAAAAGAGAGTGAGATCATTACCGTTGAAGGAGAAAAGAAATACAAAAAATATGAATCTTATGCACAACCTAGAATTGTTTCTGTTAATGTAAATGTAGATATATTCCCATCTTCAAGAGATGTTATCGCATCTGGAGAGTATGTAATGATAAATAAAACAAGTGAAGAAATTGATAGTATTTTTCTAGATCACAACAGCTTAATTAGTACATTTAAATTTGATAAAGAAACAGATCTTGTTTCAGAAGATACTATATATAATTTTGATATACATAAATTAAAAACTCCACTCTTTCCAGGTGACAGTCTTAAATTGTTATTTACAGTAAAAAACAAACCAAATACTATTTTAAGAAATAACTCTAGTGTTATTTCTAATGGTACTTTTATAAATAACAGTATTTTTCCATCCCTAGGTTATTCACTAGGAGAATTATCAGATGATAAAACAAGAAAAAAATATGATTTACCACCAAACAAATTAAAATCTCATCCTTCAGATTCTACCGCACTTGGAAATACATATATAGCTAAAGATGCGGATTGGATAGATTTTGAAGCTACCGTCAGTACATCAAAGGACCAAATTGCAATAGCTCCTGGCTACTTGCAAAAAGAATGGATTGAAGGAGATAGAAGATATTTTCACTATAAAATGGATAGTAAAATATTAAATTTTTACGCCTTTAATTCTGCAAAATATGAAGTATTGAAAGACAAATGGAATGATGTAAATTTAGAAATTTATTATCATAAAGGTCATGAGTACAACTTAGACAGAATGATTAAGGGAATGAAAGCTTCATTAGACTACTGTTCCGAAAATTTCAGCCCATACCAACACAAACAATTAAGAATAATAGAATTTCCCAAAACTGCAGGGGGATTTGCTCAATCTTTTCCAAATACTATTCCTTTCTCAGAAAGTATTGGTTTTATTGCTGACGTGGATGACTCTGAGGAAGGTGGCAATGATTATGCCTTTTTTGTATCTGTTCATGAAGTTGCACACCAATGGTGGGCTCATCAGGTTATTGGAGCTGATGTATTAGGAGCTACAGTACTTTCTGAAAGTTTATCAGAATATGTTTCCTTAAAAGTAATTGAAGAAATTAATGGTAAAAGTAAAATGCGAAAATTTCTTAAAAGATCTTTAGACACCTATTTAACTCAAAGAACTTTTGAAAGTAAAAGAGAGAACGCTCTTATGTATAATGATGGACAGGGATATATACATTATCAAAAAGGTTCATTAATTTTTTATGCTTTAAGTGACTATATAGGTGAGAAAAAATTAAATAAAGCCCTAGGTAAATATGTGAATAAAGTAGCGTTTCAGGAACCTCCCTATACCACATCAATAGATCTTGTAAATCATGTTAAGGAAGTTGTTCCGGACTCTCTAAGCTATATAATTAAAGATATGTTTGAAACAATAACGTTATATCAAAATAGAATAGTATCAACAGAGTCCAAAAAATTAGAAAATGGAAAATACCAAGTTGATATTGAATTTAAGGTTAGTAAATACCGAAATGATGAAAAAGGTAAAATATTCTATGGAAATGAGAAAAGAGATTCCATTTCTTACAAAAATGAAAAAATGAAAAAACCTGATTATTCCGTGTATTTATCTGACTATATTGATGTCGGTATTTTTGGTAAAGACAATGAAGATAAAGAAGTGGAATTATACCTTAAAAAACACAAAATAAACTCAATACACAATAAGATTTCAATAATAACAGACAACGAACCTATTGAGGTTGGAATTGATCCTTACAATAAATTAATTGATACGAATTCTGAGGACAACAGAAAAAAAATTAAAGAAGAAATACTATAAAATGAAAAGAAGACAATTCAATAAACTATTTACTTCTGCATCCTCTGGAGTTATTCTTTCCAGTGCATATTCATGTAACAACCATAAAAAAAAGAACAAATTTGGAATTTCACTTGCACAATGGTCACTGAACAAAATGATTAAAATTGAGAAAACTTTGAATCCCAAAGATTTTGCTTTTCAAGCAAAAGAGTTAGGTTTTGATGCAATTGAATATGTATCTACTCTGTACCGACCAGAACTGGAAAAAATGACTATATCTAAATTAACTAAGGAATTGACTAGTAATTCTGAAGAGTACAACATAAAAAATCTTTTAATTATGGTGGACGACGAGGGTGATTTGTCATCTAGCAATGCTAACCAAATTATTGAATCTGTGGAGAAACACAAGAAATGGGTTGAAATGGCCTATGAATTGGGGTGTCATTCAGTTAGAGTCAATTTGGAGGGTGAAAGTGAATTAGAAAAATGGAAAAAAAATTCTGTTATTGGTCTAACCAAGTTAAGTGAATTTGCTAGTAATTCTAATATTAATATAATTGTTGAAAACCATGGCAGTCACAGCTCTAATGGAAAAGCGTTAGCAGAAGTTATTGAAAATGTGAATTTGGAAAACTGTGGAACTTTACCTGATTTTGGTAATTTTTGTATTAAAAGAAAAAATAATTCTCTTTATGATGGGCCATGTGAGGTTGAATACGATAAATACCAAGGAATGAGAGACCTTATGCCTTATGCAAAAGCTGTGAGCGCAAAATCATATGATTTCAATGACAAGGGTGAAGAAACGACAATCGACTTTAGACAAATGATGAGTATTGTTGAAGAATTTGGATACGAGGGATTCTTAGGAATTGAATATGAAGGAAACAAACTTTCAGAAAAAGAAGGTATAAGATTAACTAAGGAGTTAATTCAAAAATACAACTACTAACTTTTAATATGGTTGTAAAGACTAAAGCAGTATAAGCCTATTGCCCCCCACATTACGAATATAAAATGAGAGGAAGGTATCCATACATAGGCTAAAACTAAATTTGAAACTAGTAAAATTCCAAGTACTATTAAAAATCGTTGTCTTACAAAAAATATTTCTAAAAACTTATTGGATGTAAATGATAGTAATAAGAATCCTATTCCTAATACATATAACCCCAAAAATCTATAGATCTGAGTAAGGTAAAGACTCAATGTGGAATTTCCCTCAATTAAAAAAAGGTCAACAAAAGTCATCTGTAATCGCTCCTCGTTAGCAACTTGATCAAGAATCCAAGGTTCAGAACTGATTAACCACCTTATACCTGAAACACAAAGAGCTATACTGATTAATATTAAAGGGTATCTAATGTAATTGATCGATCTATTTGACATGATATTTTGATTTATTTAATTTATATAAGTTATAAAAAATAGATTAAACTTTTATATTTGTAATTAGTCTAAAATGAAACTATACTGTGGTTAAAAAAATACTTGTTTTCTTTTTTTTATTAGTTATTGGATTTAATGGTTTCGCTCAGCTAAGCAAAGTACATTACATCCCACCACTAACTAGTGGCCCATCCAATGCTGACCCATTAGATCAATGGTTTTACATCTCAACACCAATTAACGGAGACGTTTCTTTTAAAATCAAGGCTGTCGGAGGAACCGCAGATGAAGAAATTTCATACATAGTTAACAATGCTAATCCAAAAAAAATTCAAATAGCAACTGATGGATATTCGCAATTATTCCAAGATCCTGCAACTACTAGTACTGTAACTAACAACAAGGGGTATATTATAGAATCTCAAGATGTAATATATGTATCTATTAGAATGAATGCTGGTGGAAATGCTCAAGCAGGAGCTTTGGTAAGTAAAGGAGAAAATGCGCCGGGAAAAATTTTTAGAATTGGAACCTATGATAATAAAGGAAATCCAGGTAATAATTACATGAATTTCTTTTCTGTAATGGCAACTGAAGATCAAACAACTGTTAATTTATCTAGTAATAATATTGCTGGACTAGTTATTCAAAATTACTCAGGACAGTTTCCTATTGAGAACATTATACTAAATAGAGGAGAAAGTTATACAGTTGCCTTGAAAGTCCCAGATTCTAATGCTAATAGAGATGGTCTGATTGGTGCATTAGTTAGCTCAGACAAGCCCGTGGTAGTGAATTCTGGATCTGCAAATGGAAGTTTTGGAAATGGAGGAGCTAGAGATTATGGAATTGATCAAATAGTTGGTCTTGATAAGGTTGGTAAAGAATATATATTTGTTAAGGGAGAGGGGGATAATTCTTATGAAAATGTTTTAATAGTTGCCCATTATGACAACACTGATATTAAAATCAACGAGGAATCTACAGAAGCCACCATCAATAAAGGAGATTATTTCATTATTGAGGGTGATAAATTTACAGATGGAAACATGTTTGTTTCATCATCACAAGACGTTTTTGCATATCAGGGTATTGGAGGTGCGAGTGAAGCTAATCAGGGAATGTTCTTTGTTCCTCCTTTGAGCTGTGAAAGTAGAGGAGATGTAAATAATATTGCATTTATTGATGAAATTGGAGACAATACCCTTACAGGAGGAATAACTATTGTAACCAAGGGAACTGCAACTGTACTAATAAACAATACTGATATTGGTAGTCAGCCTGGTGGAGTAACAGTGAATGGACCTTCAACAGTAACTGGAAAAAATGAGTATGTAACATATAAAGTGACAGGCTTGTCAGAAAATGTAAGTGTAAGCAGTTCTGATGAACTATATGCTGCATATTACAATCAAAATGGAGCAGCAACATCTGGAAGTTTTTATGCCGGATTCCCTTCCAATCCTAATGTTTCTTTGAACTTAGTCGCTTCTGCTCTTGGTTCGTGTATTTCTTCTGAGGGAGTTTCTAATGTTACCTTTGAGGTTAGTAATTCCGGTAGCTATGACACATTACAATGGATTAAAAAAAATCCTGGAACTGAAACTTATACTGATATTGATGGAGAAACCAATACTACTTATAAACCCACAGAAATAGGAACTTATGCTGTCAAAGGGACAATTACTTGTACTGGGACAATGTATAAATCCAGTGATATACCTATTAGTGTATGCCCAACCGATTATGATGACGATGGAATTGTAGATAATTTAGATTTAGATAACGATAATGATGGAATATTAAATTCTGTTGAGTCATTGGGGAATGGTATATTGAATATTAACGATTTAGTAAGTCCAACTTTTTCTCTGAAAAACGGAAAAACTAATACTGTAACATTAAGCGGAGAATTATCTAAAGTAAGTACGTTAGACCCTGTTACCAATACTTTCACAGGAACAGCTACTGGGATTTTTAAATCAGATGTAACAGCAGCAGAATCTGGAACTAATACATATACGATTAGTGCTACTTCACAAGCTTCACAAGGACAAGAAGAACTTCTGTTCTTTCATGCAACAAAAGATCCTAATGTAGTTCATGATAGAATAGACGGTGAAAGTTTTATATGGAGAGTTCTTCCTGAAAATAAAAATATAACTGTATGGGATCCAGACGATAGACTGTTAATAGATACAAATTTTGATGGAGCATATGAAACTGGAGTTACTTCATTTACCAGTTCTGAAATACATTTTAAAACAAATCCTAATCCATCGGGTGAATCCCCTTATGAATTTTTTGCTTCCGATTGCAAGTCTATAACGTTTATACATAGAAATATAAATAAAGATGCTACGTCTTCGTATTCAGGATTTATTGAAACTATTGATTACAGTCTCAATAC
>TARA_B110000240_G_scaffold166937_1_pt1 | contig 17485 bp, 19 predicted proteins | sample TARA_B110000240 | Tara Oceans TARA_B110000240 (sample SAMEA4397611) | marine metagenome | biome: Polar Biome; feature: [DCM] deep chlorophyll maximum layer (ENVO:01000326); material: water (ENVO:00002006), including particulate matter (ENVO:01000060) such as... | depth 17 m | reverse complement strand
TATAATCTCATCATCTTCATCTAGGTCTAACCACCTAATTAAAAGCAGCATTCCCGAGGTCCAGGAATTTACACATATCGTTGAACTGGTTTGACATAATTTGTTTATTTCATTCTCCAATTCATTCACTTTAGGTCCGGTTGTTAACCAGCCTGTTTCATTTAAGCAAGAGAAAACTTCTTTATTTACATCTTTATCAATTAATGGAAGGCAAAATGGTATCTTCATTTTTTTAGTTTAATTTAAATTTCTTTAATTATCATTTTTAATGGCCCTGAAATTAATAAATTATATATGTAAAAGTACTCAAGGTATTGAATTCGTTACTTAAATATTTTTTTTGAAAAAAATAAAAATAAGTATTATACTATCTAATTTTTTTAAATCTTTCGTTGTGCTGTTCTTTATCATCTAGAATAACTTTTACAGGTATTTTAAATGATTGCATTTGATTTTTACAATAAATTTTTAATCGTCTAATAAATTGCTTTTTGTCTTCTTGTTGAGAGAGTTTAACTTTAGCACAAACTATATTTCCCATGATTGAATTTTTCTCTCCAAATACCGTTACTTCTTCAACATTATCTAATTGTTGAATAATATTTTCCACTTCTTGTGGGTACACTTTTTCACCACCTACATTAATAATTTCTGATTTACGCCCAAGAATTTTAATATACTCACCATCAACCTCAACTTGATCACCAGTTTTAAACCAACCGTCATCTGTAAAAGGAGATGCTGCATTCAAATAACCTAACATAGCCGATTCAGCTTTAATTTCTAACAAACCATTAACAACCCTAGTTTCATAACCTTCACCACCAACTTTTACCCATAGAGAGTCATCACTTTTAGACTTTGATCTCATAACTCCTAACTCAATTAGCCCATAAGTTTGATGAAGCTTAACTTTTGGAAACTTTTCTTTTAGTCTTTTAAGAGTTGAGATCGGCATTGGCTCAGTACCATATGTAATAAGCTTGATACTTGAGAGATCATATTTTTTATAAGCTTCACTCATTAGTAATAAATTTAAAAAAGTTGGTGACGCCGGTAGGAGCTCTATTTGATGCAATTCAATAAAAGCACAAATTGATTCTGGCTTCCTATCATTTAAAGCTAGAACAACCCCTCCATTTGATAACGTATGAAACATTGTGTTTAAACCACCCCAATGATCAAATAACAAAAAATTAATAGTTCTTAAAGCTTTTCTTGGTGAGTTAAATTTTTCTAACAATTTAGAAAAATTGTGAACTGCACCTTTAGGTTTGCCGGATGTTCCTGACGTAAACAAAACAAGTCCAGGTTTTTTTGATTGTATTAAGGTTTCATAAATTGTACTTACACTGTTTCTTTCTCTATTTTCAATGATATAATTATCGCTTTTTACATCAACAATTATTGATTTTTGAACGCAAGAAATCTCAAATTTAATATATTCAGCTTCTTTAAGTGTATAATTAAAGGGAACAATAATATTATTATTATTAATCAAAGCAAACATTAACGCAATTGTATTTGGCGTAAAGTCACCCGTTAAAGAAATTATTTCACCTTCCTTAACACATTGTTTCTCTATAAAATCTTGAGCTAGTTTATACTTTTCAAATAATTCGTTGTAGCTATAAAATTTATCATTCCAAATAATCGCTGGAATTACACCGTAATCTTTAATTTTATCTATTAATTGATTCATTATATATATTTAATATTTCATTACAATACTTCCCCACGACAACCCAACTCCAAATCCAGAAAGCAAAATTAAATCACCTTTTTTCAATTTACCACTTTCCTCAGCATCTTTAAGTGCTATAGGAACAGAAGCTGAAACGGTATTACCAATATCTTGCAAATTAACAAACACCTTATCTTTATCTAACTTAAGAGTTTTTACAAGAGAATCTAAAGTTAATTTACTTGCTTGATGGAAAACAAATAAATCAATATCATTTGCACTTAAATGATTTCTTTCTAGCAAAGTATTCACCTGTTTTGAAACATTTTTAGATATAAACTGCCAAACAGCAAATCCATTCATATGAATATTTTCTAAATTTTTTTCATTCCCACTGAGATCAACACTAATATCTTTCGTTAAAGTGCTTTTGGGGATTTTATGCCCCCCTGCAGGGATGTAAAAAGCATCAAACTTCTCTCCACTTGAAGAAAGAATTATATCTATAATACCTGCTGAATTTTCTGAGGAGACAACACTAGCTGCTGCTCCATCTCCAAATAATATACTAGTAGAACGGTCCTTTGGATTAATATATTTTGAATAAGTTTCTGAATTTATTAGTAATATATTTTTAGCTAAACCTGTTTCAATAAGACCTCTTGTCATAGCTAACCCATATATATATCCAGAACAAGCTAGATTATAATCGAATGTCCATACATTTTGATTAAAATTAAAGTGTTTATGGATTAAAAAGGAATTTCCTGGCATAATATAATCTTGACTTTGTGTGCAAAATATTATTGCATCAATTGATTCTTTATTAATATCACCAGAAGAAAAAAGTTTTTCAACTACTTTAATTGCCAAATCCAAAGCGGTCTCATCAGCTTCAGCAATATGCCGCTTTTTTACTCCAGATTTTTCTTCTACTTTTTCAATATTCCACTCAGGATTATTGCGTGCTAAATCTAAATTTGTGATTACCTTTTCTGGTAAATAATATTCTATTTTTTTAATAATTACTCCCATTAAGTTATTTGTTTAAACTTATTAATTGAATCATCATCTAAAATAAATAATTCCCCATGCCCTGGATGTATTTTAAACCCTTTAAATTTCTCAAAAATATAATTAAGAGATAACGACATTAATTCCTTATTTGCTCCTGGTAAATTGAATGAAAAATTATTGTTTTTCAAAAGCATATCTCCCGCAAATAAATTTTCGCAAATTTCAAAACAAACTCCTCCATTTGTATGGCCAGGGGAATGATGAATAAATATTTTATGTGTTTTTAATTCAAAATATTCTATATTATCAAGATATTCATCTATTGTAGGTGTTTTATAGATTGCCATATTTCCAACCATTCTTCTATAAAGATTCCCTTGTGTTAGTAGACGCTTATCTTTAGAATGTATAAAAAAAGGAATGTCATACTTTTCTTTAATCTGAGCAACAGCACCAATGTGATCAAAATGACCATGGGTGTTTATAATTCCTTTTAATTTATAATCATTCAGGTTTAAATCTCTTATTATTTTTTCAAAATCATCTCCAGGATCTACAATCCAAGCCTCGTCTTCACAAGAAATTAAATAACAGTTTTCTTTCCAGTTACCGAGGGTAATTTTGTTAATTATTACTTCCATTAAACACCTCCTAAATAAATAGTTTGTCCCGTAACAGCATTACTCTCTTCTTTAATTAAATAATCAATTGAATTAGAAACATCACTTAAATCACCATATTTTTTAATCGCATTTCTATTTAACACATCATTTAATATGCTGCCTTTAACATTTTCTGAAAGATCTGTTTTAATTGCTGAAATTGACAAAACATTTGCAGTAACCCCCAAGCTGAAAACCTCCTTTGAAAGTATTCTAGTAAAAGGTGTTAATGCCGATTTTGTTGTGGTATATAAAGATGTTCCAGGTATTTCGTGTTTAGTAAGCATTGATCCAATATTTATAATACGCCCAAACTTATTCCGGCTCATAATTTTCAAAGCTTCTCTACAAAATAAAATAGGCGCAAAGACATTTACCTTAAAACTATGTTCAATTGTTTTATATGGTATTAAGGCGATATTTAAATCCGTGGGGTTTACCACGGCGTTATTAACCAAAACATCTAAACGTTTAAAATCTTTTCTTATAATCTTAAAAATGTTAAGGATTTCCTTTTCACTTGATAAATCAGCAATAATATGAATATAATTTTTATTACTAATATCACACTCACTTCGACTACATCCTATTACAGTAAACCCTTTATCTATATAATAATTTGCAAGGTAATTTCCAACACCCTTACTGGTACCGGTTATAAGCATAACCAACTTGGTTTTATCCGAGTTAATCATTTAATAATGTTTCAATATGAGTTGCAAGTGTATCAATAGTTTTAAAAGGGCTTTCATCTAAGGAAAAAGCTCTTTCATCAGCAATAGGTATATATTCACCTACTAATTCTTCAACATTTTCTTCAACAGAAACTATAAGGTTAACTAACAAGATAGAATCCAATTCGCTATTAGACCCGAATAATTTAGTATTGATGTCCTTCTCTATATCAATATCATTCTCTTTATTAATATCTTCAATGCTTTGATAGATAATTTCAATAATTTCTTTTTTTGTTTTCATATGTATTTATTTTAACTTTTTGTTTTCTGGAATTTCAACTGCATCTTTTAATAATATAGTTTTACAATATTTATTTAATAGCTTAATTATAGTTTTTTTGATGAATGCTAATTCAAAGGAAAATAATTATTTTTTTTTTCTCGTATACTCAATAATAACTCTTTTGCGACCATCTGGAAGATTTAATTCCCCTACCACATTCGCTCCTAATATTTTATGCATTTTAAAAATGTATTTATTTTTCAAATCAACTTCTCCTTTTATTGAATCAATCCCTAAATCAAATATTATTTTTCGCCAAATATTAAATAAATTTATAGACATTGTTAAATTTTTATGCTCCGGTCTCCAAGCCCAATATTCACATCTTGACCCTATGTCTACACCAAACTTTAAAGAATTAGCTGATGCATTAACATACCTATTACGAGCAAGTAATTTAAAGATTAATTTTGGTGATATTAATAGTGCTGGTATTGAAGAAATAATCAATTTTATTTTATTTTTTTTTAGAGCCATAAGATGTTCTTCTGCTGCTAAAGTTCCAGAAGAAAAACCATGTACAAAACCGCTATCATCTTCAGCCAATACAATAACACTCTTCCTTTCATTAAGAAGAATGCTATAATATGTCTTTAAAAAAAAAAAACCAAGTAGATGCATAAAGCCATCTGGTTGATTTTTACCACATTCTAGGTGTATTTGAGCCAACTGTTTAATATCTGAAATTTTTGCCAATCTAACTAACATAACTTTTTATTTAAATATTATTCTTTTTGGAATATTGTAATTGTTGAACAAATATAATACACTCCAATTTTATATACCCCCGAATATTAAGTAAAAAATTATTCGGTGTTTTTATTAGGTAAATTGTTAAATGAATTCATAACTTCATTTATAAAGGGACCTAATTTTTTTATTTGAATATTTTTATCGTAGGTCATTCCTAATTCAAATGATCTTGAAGCCATCTCTTTGCTTTTTATTTGGTCAAGACTTAATGAAACAATTGCTTGATAGAGTTGAGAAGTCTCTCCTGCTAAATAATTAATTCCAATATCATTTTTTTCAATGACCCCACTTACTTCTCCAGTTAATGAATTTATAATTGATAAACCTGCTGCAGTGTAATCATAAAATTTATCACACATCTCAACGTTTGAGTATTGAGTATAAGTAGACAAACCTACATCACAGATTTGGTATAATTCAGCTAGATTCTCTGGATTTAACTGACCTAAATAAGTAACAATATCTCCATCATGTTTTTTTATAAATTCATTAACTTCTTTCTTTAATGGTCCATCCCCAGCAATAATTATTTTAATACTTTGATTTGATTCTTCATAAAGTAAAGCTGCTACTTTAAGTAAATTCAAAATATCATAAGAAGGACCTAAGGTTCCCGCAAAAACAAACCAAACATGGTTGTTTAATTTTATAGGCAATGTTTCTGCAAATAAGTTAATTTTATCAGGTTTTGTTTCTCTAAATTTAATTACATCTATTCCATTATAGATAATTACGTGTGGTTTATTTTTCAAATTTGGAGCAATACTTAATGGAATATTAAGATAGGGCTCTGCTAATGAAAAGAGGCCATCAAGCCTATTGTATATCATTTTCCTGTTAAAAAACACAGGAAAAAAAAGCAATTTAACTAATTTTTGAGATTTTTTAGGGAAAGAATTAATTATAAATTCTGGCCATAAATCACCCTGATCACAAATTACAGGGACTTTAAAATATTTTGCCAGCCTATATCCTGCATAACCAAAAGTTAATGGATTTTCGCCATATATAATTAAATCTGGTTTTGAGATTCTATTTTTTCTTTCATTATAAACTTTAAATCCAAACACCCAATCTCTTATGAGCCTATTTAATGACCTATTACTTTTATAGCCTGGTGTTGGAACTAATCTTATTTTGAATAGACTGTTAATTTCAATATCTTTCCAATGATCACTTCTCTGTTTTTTAAAATGATGGGAAAAACTTGAAGTGTACCATATAACTTCATGCCCCAATGATGCTAAATGATTTCCAATGATAGTGAAACGATATTCTCTCCAGTTTTCTTCTGGTATGGGTATTGGTCCGTAGGGGTTAATTAAGAGTATTTTCATTTTAGTTAATTTTCATTTTAATTATTGAAAAACTTTTCATAAAGTTGTTTTGAGGTTTTTTGAGTGTCAAACTCTTCCATAATCTTATTTCGTCCATTTTCCCCCTGTGAAGCACAATATTTGTTATCCTCTATAAGTTTTTTAATCTCTTTAGCTAATTCTATACTATTTTTTTGCTGGACAACAACTCCACACCCTTCTCCAATTAATTCTAATGCCCCCCCACTATCTGTAGCAATAACAGGAATTGAAAAAGACATAGCCTCCATTAGGGAAACAGGAATTCCCTCGGGGATATCTGTACTTACAGAAGAGAGAACTACAAGGTCAATTTCATTATTTTCGTATTTTTTTAAGAGTTGAGAGTGGTCAATATTTCCTAGGAAATAGCAATGATCAATTAAATTTAATTCTTTTACTTTTTTCTTTAATTCATTTAGTAATGGTCCACTACCATAAAAAAACCATTTAAAATTAGTCACGCCCAAATTAATTAATTCCTTAGCTGCTTCAATCGAATAAATATGCCCCTTAAATGCCATTAAACCTGCCGGTGTGGCAATTATGAATGGGTCATTACTTGTTGTTGTTTCTTTTTTAAACACCCCTACATCAACCCCTAAGTGAATCATAGATATTTTTTTTGACAAAGAAGGGCCGATAAAATGCGATAAATCATTTGCAGTTCTCTGTGAAATTGTTCTACATATTAATGCAGAACGTGATTGAAATAAAGTAGACCTTTTAAAACGAGGTTTTAAGGTTGCAGATGTGTGAAGAGTGTAACTCCACGGTACTTTTATTTTTGATGATAATATAAAAGCAACAACTGCTGTTGAAGTTGTTGAGAAAGAATGAATATGGTCAATTTTTTTGTTTATGAGAATATTTACTAAAAAAAGAGATTTTGGTATAACGATCAATCCTTTTATAAAATCACTAATGAAATTTGATTGCTTAATAATTTCTGTAAGAAGTTTTAGAAAAGAAAGAGGGTTAAACAAAATATTCCTTAGTAAAGACAGAAAAATTAACCAATTCATGAATGGTAAATCAATTAAGTTTGAACTAAATTTAATTGCATCTTTATTTATGATTTTTCCTTTTCCAGTTCTTGGGATAATAATTACTTCATTCCCTTGCTCTATTAGTGAATTTATCTCATTACAAGCCCAAACCTCCCCCTTTCCAAAGGGGAACGATGATGTTAAATACAGAATTGTTTTATTCATTATTTTATTCTTTTTAAAATTAGAATTTTTGAATTATTCGCTAAAAGTAAAAACCATAATGAAGGAAGAAGTATCATCCAATAGAATTGTATAAATGCAGCTGTTTGACCTCTCATTGCCATCATTATTATTAATGCTAAAATAGAAAGCATAGCTTTGTTATGTCTCCCATTATTTGATTGAGCTAATTTGGTCCAAAGAAGCATACCTAAATTCCAAAACAAAGCATTATAGAACACCCCAACTAATCCTAAGGCATTGTATCCCTCAACAAAATAGTGATAAGACCAACCCGCTCCTCGTTCACTGCGAGATCCAACTTTTTCTACTATCGTTGTACTCAAATATGGGTATTTAAATTTAACTAATGAATTTGCAAAATTAGATTTAAAAACCTCTATGGGATCAATAATATTATGATGCATTGAAACAAATAAAGTGTGTGAAGGACCATAATAATCTTGAAGTAAAAATGCTGCAACCAGCCCTTTATCTACAGTTCCTGAATCATTATTTTCTGCATTAACAAAAGAAGAAAAGTCAACATTTGATACTTGTGTTCTAAGATTTAGTAAAATGACTAACATACTAACGAGGAAAAATCCGCTTACCATAAATAAGAATATTTTCTTCTTTTGATATTTAATTGTGTTAATAACGGGGGATAGTTCGTAAAAGGAAATAGCGACAAAAAAATAGAGAATATCACTTCTTGTTCCTGCAGCAATTGCAACTTTTAAATAGAATAAAAAACAAATAAGAAATATTATAAATGAAAACCTTCGTTTTTTGATTTGATTTGATGTATCCCTGAATAGAGTATATACTATAAAAGCACAAATACCAAATATTTTAAAACCAATTGTAAACCATTGACTTCCCATTGGACTTCCTCCACCCCATCCAAAAAGTCCTCGATTTTTAATAAAATACAAATTTAATATTAAGTATAATAAAATGACAATTAAAAAGAAAAAGGTACCGCCGAGTTTATGACTTTTTGATTTTACTAGATAGGTATACTTTTTTTTATTTATAGGTATCATTTTTTTGTATAAAAAAAATGAGAAAAAAAATGAGAAAAACATAAAAGCCCAATACTTATAAAATAGCATTGGTCCAAAATAAGCACCAATTAAAATGGATAGTTCAGGAAAATATGCGTATCCAATTTGCGCAAAGATTGTATAAATATAAAGAATTAAAAAGGCTAAGGCATATATATCATGACCTCTTTTTATCATAACTTTTATGCAATGAAAGACAAATAATGAAAATATTACTATTAAAAAAAAAGGCATTATTATAATTTATTTGATTATTTTATCTTAGTCATTAATACGAATTGAATTTCTTTTATTTCTTTCAATTTAAATATGAATTTTGAAAACAAAAAATAAACAACTGAAAAGAGAAATAGGCAAAAAGAAATTGAGATTATTTGAGAATTAACAATTGAAATGAATGGCAAAGCTAAAGTTACAAAAAAGCCAGCTATTATTACAGCAAGGGTGTTTTTTATAATAAAAAAATAAAAATTCTTAGTTAAAAACATTGCTTCTTTATTTTTAGCTAAATAAACAGTTATGAAAAATAGTACAGCAAAGCTCAATGCGTTTGCTATTCCAATTCCTACATAAGAAAATTCCTCCTTTAAAACACCAGCCATTATAAAAAATAAAACTGGAATTACTAATCCAAAACGTGCTAAGAGACCAAATTCTCCTTTAGAATAAAAAAGCGTTCTTAATAGGTTTAACCCAGCTACAAAAACGGCTGCCATTAAATACCAAGGAACAACACGTGCCAGATTATTTACGGATTCAACATCAAAAGAACCTCTTTGATAAAATAGTGTGAGAATTGGAATTTTTAAACTAATAAATGCCCCAGCAGCAAACATAGCTATTAATAATACATACTTTAATTTTTTCTCAAATGCATATAATGATGATTCCCCTTTTCCGGAAGCAAACTTTTCTGCCAATTCAGGGAATGAAACAATAGAAATCCCCATCCCTACAGCTACAGATAAAAAACCAGCAAAACTTTGTGAATACCCTAAATAAGATACGCTTCCTTTTTCCAAACCAGAAGCCCAATAATAAGCTATTGGTACAAGTATGGTGAATGGTAACAAAGATAATATAACTAAAGAAGATTGTTTTAACAACAATTTTTTGTAGGGTATTTCTTTGATATTAAAACTAAAAAAAAATAAAGAAATTTTAGAAGCTTTAAGAAAGATAATAAATTGAAGTGTAAATGCGATACATAACCCAAGTGATATACTGAAAATTCCTAAATTTTCATGAAATAATAATACAATAATAATCATAAAAAATGCAGGTAACAGTGAAGTCCAAGCTACTTTAAAAAACTGTTTATTGTAATTTAAAATCGCAGCTAAATAGCTCGACATAAATGAGAATCCAGATCCGATCCAAATCATTAAAGAAACCTGTATGCCTATATTTTTATAATGGACACCATTTTTAGGAAGGAATAAATCCATATTTATGTAAGTAATAAAATATCCAATCAAGGTAAATGAAACTGCAAGAATAAAAATAAATTTCCATACCGAATTAATAAACTTATCAAGTTCGGTTTTACTTGACTTGAAACCTGCAAAGGTAGGTATCAAAACTGAAGAAAAAATGACTGGTATAATTCCAGTTATGACAGTCGGTATTGATAATAATGTGAAATAAATATCCATCTCAACTGAAGCGCCAAACTTACTTACAAAAACAATTTGGGCAATAAACCCCAAAATACTACTTAGTATTAATAAAAGTGTAACGACAATAGTGTTTTTTAACATAACTCTCTCTAAACAATTATTTAATAAAATGAAATAATTTATTAAAGGAGAAAAAGATGAACGCATAAAAATTCATGACCAATATTTCCCACCAAGCAAATTCGCTAAAATTATTTTCTTCCAATAAGTACCCACTTTTTAATAAATGTTTTTTAGTTTTAGGTATCCACCTCCCTTTGACTATACCATGATGAAAAGTAGCTAATTTGGAGCTATATACTGAATAAAAATCAATATTTTTACTTCTTTCATTTCCGTCTTTTTCAAATTGCCACGCGTTCTCTCCATTTTTTAATAGTCCTAAAAGAACTTCTTTTTTAAAAAGGTTTAAAAATAGTGAATTGCGATACTTTGCAGTAGGCTTTATTTTATACAATCGATCATTGTATTTCACTCCTTTTCCAAATGGATTTTTTCGCAGAGTTACTGAATCTAAATCATTTTTAATAGACGTTTCGAAAATTAACTTAATTTCTTTTAAATCAAATTTAGTAATAAAGCTATCATCAAAAATAAAAAAGACTCTTCTTTGATCTATTTTCAATAACCCTTTTTTTAAAGTATCTGACCAATTGAGGTCTTCTCCAACCAATAGATCTTGAACCCTTTCATCTTTTGATTCAATGAAATTATTCAGCAAATAAACAGGGTAAGGACAATTCGTCCAAGTGTTAAAAAAGTAATCAATACAGGGCTTCCAAGTGATTTTAAACTTATCACATGATAATATAACAATTGCAATTTCTGATTTCATAATTATTTAATTTCTAAATTTTCTTTTCTGCTATATTTAGCTTCATTCATGTCGAAGTTTACAATATTTTGAAACTCATCTTTCCGTTTTAAAACATCATCTTCACTTAAATCATACCATTTTAATGTCTCCAATTGCTGTATTTGTTCAACTGTAAATCTCCATTTCAAAAATTTCGCAGGACTTCCACCTACAATAGCGTAAGGAGGTACAGATTTAGTAACCACGCTATTTGCCGCAATAACAGCTCCATCTCCAATTTCTACTCCTTCCAAAATAATTGAATAACAACCAACCCAAACGTCATTACCAATTTTACATCTATAACCATTAAATATTTTCGACTGCATTCTTTTAAGCTGTTCATTATTGTACAAATTCAAAAACGAATAAATAGTGAAGTTTTTAAAGAAATGATCATAAGGACCAATAGAAACATTCCAAGCAATTTCAGTATAGTTGCCTATAATTGTGTCATAAATCTTACAATTCTCACCACATCCGCTCATATTCCCCCATTTTGTATTAAAGAGGTAGGTGTTAAGGCCAAAGGGATTTTTATTTGTATATATATTCTGTCTGCCTATGTGCAAAAGCCGATGAATTCCTTTCAATATGTTTTTTATAAGAACAATTATTATTTTCATTAAAGTCTATTTTAAATAAAACTCTTTAATTTTTTCACAAATAAAATCAATTTGTTCATCTGTTAATTTAGAAGACGAAGGCAACCATAAACCAGAAACCCCAATTTCATTCGAAACAATATGTTCTCCTTCTACGTTATATGCTTGTTGTTTATTAATAGGCGGATACATTATTCTAGAACCTATATTATTTAACTTTAAGAAAGCCATAAGATCATCTCTTTTTTGGGCTTTAATGTCAATAAACCATGGAGTAGTGTTTTTTAAATCTTGATTAAAAAACTGAACCTCTTTAAAATTTAAAAGATTTTCCCTGTACCTCGCGTATATTTCTTTCATTCTTTTTACACGCCAATCTAATTTACCCATTTGAACAATCCCAAGAACTGCTTGAATATCTGTGAACTTGAAATTAAAACCTATCATCTCATGCACATCATTACCACCACCAGAACGTCCAAAATCTTTTAATCTTGACACATTGTGTGCTAATTCATCATCATCTGTAATAATAGCTCCTCCTTGGCCCGTAGAAATAATCTTTGGTGCTGAAAATGAAAAACTCCCCGCAATCCCTTTTCTTCCTTGATGAGTTCCATCAGGATAAAATGAACCTAATGCTTGAGCACTATCTTCTAAAAGAATCAAATTATTATCTTTACAGTAGGAAACAATATCATCAATATCTAATGGATACCTGCCATTTGCATTCATTAAAAATATTGCCTTTGTTTTTGGTGTAATATTTTTCTTAATTTCGTTAAGACTAATACAAAGTGTATTTGGATCTACATCTATAAACTTTGGTTCTGCTCCAAACATCTTTAGAGAATTTGGTGTTGCCACCATAGTATAGTTTGGCACTAATACCTCATCTCCTGATTTAATTCCTGCAGCCATAGCCATAATAGTAAGACTAATAGTACCATTATTAACAATAAAGCAATGTTTAGCACCTGTAAAATCTTTTATAAGATCCTGAAATTCAAAAGTTTTTTTAAATTCTGTGACCCAACCTCCTTCGCCCATATACTTGTTTAAGGCTTCTTGTTCTTGGTTATCAAACCATGGTTCCATTTGATTAATAAAATTCATTTTTTTAATTTAAATTATTTAATTCTTTACCTCCTCTTATTATCAACCCCTTATCTCTTAATTTAACTGCTTTTGCAGGAGAGCCAACATAAATCATCCATGGTTCAGTATCTTTTGTTACAATAGAACCAGCACCAATAACAGAACCCTCTCTAATTGTTATACCCGGCATAATAACGCAATTTACACCAACACATGCATAATCTTCAATGGTAACTGTTGTGAATTTTGTTTCTTTATACTTTAAAGGCACTTGTGGGTTCATCATTCCTTTTGTAAAATCATCACTACCACATATTATTTTTGACCCAGCTGCTATACCACTAAAATCACCCATGACAAGTTTTGATTTCTCTCCCCCGATAATGCATACGTAGGGGGCTATATGAACATAATTACCAATTTTTGCTTGGGTTGATAAATAAACACCTATATCAATTGCAACATGTTTTCCAAGTTCTACTAATTGTGGTTTTTTAATTATTGCATTATCTGCAACAAATAAATCAATTCCAGCTTTTTTATATTTTATCATTATTGTAAACCTCCGCTTATATTAATATTCTGACCTGTAACGTACTCAACATTTATTAAAAAATCAAGAGTTTTATATAATTCTTCAATTGATCCCCATCGTTTTAGTCCAATAGATTGTTTAATAGGTTCAATATATTTTTCAGGTAACCTATGACACATTCCTCCGTCAAAATACCCTAATTGTAAACTATTACATGTAATACCTTTGCCTATATTTTCTGCACTTGATGTTTTAACTAAATTATCAATAAATGCTTTAGATCCACTGTACAAGGAAGTGCCTAAAACAACTTTTTCTGCTAATACCGATGAAAATAAGATTATTCTGCCATATTCCCGATGTCTCATACCAGGTAAACATGAGGATAAAATATTTATATTCCCTTTAATGTTAACATCTAACATATCTTGTATCTCTGACTCTCCGTTAAGTTTATGTATAAAGTTATCAAAATTATATCCCGACATATTAATGACTATATCTATTTGATTTTCATAAAAAAACAGTTTCAAAGATTCTACATCTCTAACATCTATATCTTTTGATGATAATTTTAAAACTTCATAATTAGCTTCTAATAAAGGTGCTAATTTTACCCCTAAGCCACCGCTTCCGCCAAATAATGCTATTTTTCTCATTTATAATCTAATTTAAAATTACTTACCCCATAAGTCCATCCTGACCCAATTGCTGCTAATAATATATTATCATTGTTTTTAATTTTACCTGTTTTAATACCATCATAAAGAGCCATTGGCACTGACGCTCCAGCTGTATTACCATATCTTTTCATATTAAAGAGCACTTTATCATTTGATAAATTTAATTCACGTGCTGTTTGTTTTAATACATTATGGGAAGGTTGATGTGGTACAACCCAATCAATATCGTTTATATTTAAATTATTTTCCATTATGAGTTTATTTATTTCAGTTGGTAATACTCTGGTACCAAACTTATAAACCTCTTTACCATTCATATTAAATGTAGAATTACGATCACAATTAAAATTTTTCCAACCACTTCCTTCTGCTCCAATATTACTGTAGAAGTTTTTATCATTTCTAGTAATTATTACAGCGGCTGAACCATCACCAAAAAAACAGGAGTTCCGATTATCCCAATCTGTAATTTTAGAATAAGTTTCTGTTGAAATTATTAAAATATTCTTATACTTATCCAAAAGTAAAGAACTTAAATCCAAGGCATAAAGAAATCCAGTACAAACGGCGTTTATATCAAAGGCAGGACAGGTTAGTTCTAATTCATTTTGAATCATACATGCGACTGATGGAGATAATTTATCTGATGAAGAAGTGTTTACTATAATTAAATCTATATCATCTTTAGATAAACCTGAATCTAGTAATGCCTCACTGGCAGATGCTGCGCCTAACGAAACGACTGAATCAATTGTAGATATTCTTCTTTCTTCAATACCTAATTTTTCTTCAATCCAAGAGGCACTACTTCCAGATGTTATTGATTCTAGTTCTTTATTAGTTAGAACATTATTTGGTAATGATTGACCAATACCTAAAAATTTTATTCCCTTATTCATAACTGGTTTATTATTCATATTTTACTTTATCTACTTCAACACTTACAAAAGGTCCATTTTTAGCTTCTATGATTTTTGTATTATCCTCAAGAATTTTATAACCATGACCTCCATATGCCATGATAGCCATATCTCCTTCTTTCAAAACAATTTCTTCAACAAAATTCATCTCTTGATCAAAAATAGTTGCCAGCATAGATCCAGATTTCACATAAACCATTTCCTGTGTAATGTTTGCTTCCCTTGAAACTATGTTATGCTTATGTTTTGCTAGGTTTTTACCATTATCGTACCACCAACTACCTACTTGAATAAATAGGCTGTTATCTGTAATGAAATTTAGTCCTTCCACCCAATCTTCATCTTTATAAACTATGCACAGTAGGTCTCCTTTAGAATCATTAATTTTTCTCATAATTTATATTTATTTGTCTCTATTTGATAAAACTGGTTCCTTAATTGGCCAATTAATATTTATTCTTTTATCATTCCACTTATATGTGAATTGTTTATCGTAATCATTATAAGTACCTGCATATGCTAATTTATAATTATAAATAGCGTATTCTGAGGTAACTAAAAATGCATTTCCAAAACCTGGGGGCATTAAGATCATTTTAGGGTTTAAATGATTTAAAATAAAACTATCATGCTGCAAGAAAGTTGGAGAGTTTTCTCTACAATCAACAACAACTTGAAAAATTTCTCCATACAAGCATTCTACTAATTTATATGAATCAAAATCACCATGAATTCCTCTTAATACTTTTGCGTTATTATGGGCATTTTTACTGTGCACAAAATTAAGACTTGGAGTAAATTCTTCTTTAAAAAATGAATCTAAATAATCTGTAAATAAAAAACCTCGATTATCTTTAAATACATCTGGTGTAATAATCTTCACTTCTGGGAAAATTGAGGAAGATTTTGTTTTAAAATCGTTATACATGTTTTTTTTAAATTAAATTAGTCAAATCCGTAATCTGTATGTGCTAAATCATAATCAACCATTATTTTAACTAGCTCGTCTAAAGTAGTTTGTGATTCCCATCCTAGAACTTTTTTTGCTTTTGTAGCATCTCCTAATAATAATTCAACTTCAGCTGGCCTGTAATATTTTGGGTTAATTTTAACCAATACTCTACCATCATTATGGTCAATCCCTATTTCGTTTTCTCCCTCACCTTTCCAAGAGATAGTTATCCCAACATGCTTAAATGCTTTTTCAGTAAATTCTCTAATTGTATAACATTTACCTGTTGCTACAACTAAATCTACAGGCTTGTCTTGTTGTAGCATTAGCCACATCATCTCTACATAATCCTTAGCATAACCCCAATCTCTTTTAGCATCAATATTTCCTAACTGTAAAACATCCTGTTCTCCTTTAAATATTTTAGCAACAGCCTTCGTTATTTTTTTTGTAACAAATGTTTCTCCTCTTCTAGGTGATTCGTGGTTAAATAAGATCCCGTTACAAGCAAACATATTATAAGATTCTCTATAATTTACTGTAATCCAATATGAATATAATTTTGCAGCTCCATATGGTGATTTTGGATAAAAAGGTGTTGTTTCACTTTGTGGCTCTGTTCCAGGTAAACCTCCAAATAACTCAGAGGTAGATGCCTGATAAAATTTAGTGTCCACACCTGTATCTCTAATAGCATCTAATAATCTTATAGTACCTATAGCATCAACTTCACCAGTATATTCCGGAACATCAAAAGAAACGCCAACATGTGATTGTGCAGCCAGATTATAAACTTCATCCGGTTTAATCTTTGAAATTAAGGCGTGAAGGTTACTCGAATCAGTTAAGTCTCCATGGTAACTTCTAAAGTTTTTATGATGCCAATATTTTTTTGAAATTCGCCCTGTTGTAAAAACAGAAGATCTTCTAATTATAGCATGGACTTCATAGCCTTTATCTAATAAAAGTTCTAATAAATAGGACCCATCTTGTCCTGTAACACCAGTAATAAAAGCTTTTTTCATTTTTTTAACTATTTACTTTTCTAAATTTATTTGTATTTTATTAATTTCTTATTTATCTTTTGCTAATTTCACTTGTTTTCTAAGGCTACTCGAAGAGAACCTATGATCTCTAGAATTGTAATAGATCTCTATTCCCTTTTCTTCACAATAATCTCTACCTGTATAATTCTTTTCCTTGTACTCATCACCAATGATGCGAACATCTAGTTTAAAAGAACGTAAAATATCTTCCAAATCTTGTTCAGATACATACGGTACAATCTCATCTACATGCTTTGATCCTTTGAGCTGAATATAACGTTCAATAATCGATTGTGATGGTCCGTTTTTCTCAGGGCGATCAATCGAAGGGTCTAACTG
>TARA_B110000240_G_scaffold1408_1_pt1 | contig 17624 bp, 16 predicted proteins | sample TARA_B110000240 | Tara Oceans TARA_B110000240 (sample SAMEA4397611) | marine metagenome | biome: Polar Biome; feature: [DCM] deep chlorophyll maximum layer (ENVO:01000326); material: water (ENVO:00002006), including particulate matter (ENVO:01000060) such as... | depth 17 m | reverse complement strand
GGCCCGTGAGAACACCACGCGTCGCGGCGGTCCCCGTCCCGCACTCGCGTTGAGTCGTGCGGTGTGTGCCGCGTCGCAGCGCGCCCCAGACGGCCCCGGGGGGGGCCGGCCACACGCGCGCATTCGCTCTGGGACGCCGATGGACTTCAAGCTGAGGCAGCACTGCACTGTTTTTTGGCGTCAAGTTGGCACGATATTTCTGTTTACGATCTCGTGCTCTGGAGAGCCATAGCCCGACCGTAAAGACGCACGGAATGGCGCTGAGATACCTTCTCGCGGGGTCCACCGCGGTGCGTCTTTCGATCCGTTTGTTCCATCCCGGGGTATTCGTTCCTGAGGCGCCGTCTCGCATCCGAAGCGCGCGACCGATCGCATCGCGAAAACATGAAACAGCCCACACCGCGGCGAGACTGTTAGCTCGTCGAGATTGCCCACACGACTGCCCGACTGCTGAACGTTTCATTACCTCCCCTTTCCTCTCACGTGTTCGTTCCCTTTCCAACGGCAATCCCAATCAATCAGGCGGTAGGCGTGTACTACGCCCCTGCTGCGTACAACCTTTACGAAGCCGAGTCCAAGGTCACCGTGGCGGAGAAATCGTTGCGAGTCGCCGAGACGAAAGCCTCGGGTTTCGAAACCGACATCGCGCGCGCGAAGAACGCGGTCGCGCGCGGCGCCGTTGAGTTCGCGAAAGCGCGAGCGGATGCGGTGTCTGCAGTAGAAGCGACGACTGCGGCGAGACAGACACAGGAAGCGGCAACGAGGGCGCTGGAGAACGCGCTGGCGTTGGAGGCGAAAAGCACGGCGCGGGTCTCCGCTATTCAGGAGGAGACGAAAAGAAATGAGTTGGAGCTCGTCCGGAAAACACGGGAGAAGGAAAACTCAGGGGCGGAGCGCGTGCGTTTGGAGCTCGCGGTGGGGAAAGCGAGGGCACACGCGGTGAAAGCCGCGGAGGCTATTTCCCTGCCGCCGATGGTTAAATGGTGAGACAGACTTGCGGTTTTTGGAAGCGTGTCGACGCGGTACTAATATGATAACGGCAGCGATATACGCGAGAGACCAAAAAGGTTTTTAATACACTCGGACACAAACTAGCTCGCCTCTTCCACCGCGCGAATCGCGTCTAGCCGCGCTTGCAGGTCATTGATCGGGACGCCTTGTGTTTCGCCTTGCGGTTCTGTTTCTTTCGGCGCCGCGACGGGCGCCACTTTCGTTTTCTCCGAAGCCGGCAAAGACACGGTAACCTCCCCCGCCAGCTCCGCCAGGATTTTGTTCACCTCCGCCTCCGTCTCCCCTTCTAAGTCATCCACCCCGTGAATGTCCTCCAACGCATCGTTCACTATTTCCTCGATCAACCCGCTTTTCGCCATTTCTTTGCTCATCTCGCGCATGCTATCCCTCACCGCCGCGTTTCGGGTCAAAAGGTTCATCGCCGATAACACCTCGGTGCTTTTTTCAAGATGCCCCACGCTGCGCACCGTCGCCAGCTGCTCAGTGAGCATCATGCTCACGCTGTTCATCTGCGCTTTGTTTTCGTGAAGCCGCGCGACGGTTTTTCGGCTTGACACGATCTCCTTGGCCAAAACACGCATGCTCCGAAGGTCCTCGCGCTTTGCGCAGTCTTTTATGCTCTTCTGGACACCTTTTTCTTCGCGCGTGATGTCTGGATTTTTTTTGGAAGAATGGAACAACGGATTGGGGATGGGCACGACGTGTCGCGGTCAGTTTTTGCCGTAGGGGCTTGAACGGGGAAACCGCAGTGCGGTAATATACCAGGTGTTGCGGTCGGCCGTGTCTCGTTTCGTGTCGCGAGCACGACGTGTCGCAAGCACAGCCTTCGGTGGGGATGGGGGAATGAATCTGCGTGCATTTCATCGTTCGCGACGTGACATTCATTTTCCCACCGTACCTCGGATCTGACGGTCCACGCCTCGCATCTCCGTCCGGATTTTGGTTTGCCACTCCCGAACCAGGTCCTTGGGTTCTTTCTTTTTGAACAGCGCCATGAATCCCATGGCGAGTTGGGGGGGGCGGGGGCCGCGCGCCACGCGTGTGCGTCTCCGCGGAGGTGACTTATTTGTTATTCCGAGAATGAAATAACCCCTGTTTTGCATCTGAAGATTTCCGCGCTCATCACAAGATTTTGGCCTCGGGACCCCCCTCCTCGCGCGGTCATTCCTTCGCCTCGCGTCCGCACGCGTGTGTGTTTCGAAGCGAGATGCCTCAGAACATTGTCGCGGCCCAGAAGGTTTGTGCGCGCGCGTTCGCCGTTCTCGCGTCGCTCGCCCGCGCGCGCGCACCCAACCCTAAAGATATTCGACCCCTGACTGGGCATTCGTACGGCGAGCAGACTGAAACAGGGGAATCCGACCAAACACGCCCCTACCGCGCGCGCTCCTCCCCCCTCCCACGCGCTGACCTCTCCCCTACACTCCCTCACGCAGGCCCTTCAGGCGGCCAAGGGGTATGTTCACCTCAGAAGCGGCGCCATGGTACGTCTTTTTCACCGAACGCGGGCCACTCGGGAACGGAACGACGGTGTGGATGTGACCCGCCCGCGAGCCACCACGGCTCGGACTCGTTTGTGACCCACCATCACCACGTTTGTAAAATGCCAAAAAAAAATGCTTTGCCCTTTTTTTCATCCCCGCCTTCGCTGACCAAGCGTCCCCGTTCCCTCTCACCGCACAGGACAAAGTGACCTCCATGTTAATCCCCGCCGGGTTCGCCGTTACAGGTATCACATTGCTCGTGAAGGGCATCGACGACTTGAGCTGGGGCAAGAACAGGAAGGAGGGATTCTAATTCTCAAAAGGAGTTTTTTCGAGGAGTTGTGATTGAAACGCATTCGAAATTTCGCGATACGCGTCTAAAACGCCTCAACTCATCTCGCGTGTTTTCGGTACGGCGCCGGCGCCGGTCCCAGGCGTTGCAACGCACGCACTTCCGCGTCCGCGAACTGGCGCCACACGCGTTTCAGCTCGGGCGAGGTGACGCGCGCGCACTTTGTTAAGATCGCATCGCGCGCCGCTCGAGCGGTTTTCGCAACCTCTGATTCAACGTCGCCGTCGTCGTCGTCACCCCACGCCGAAGGGTCCACATCAAGCATCACCTCGCCGTCCTCGCCTGTTTCGCTTTGGCGGTACACAGACGGGTAACAAATCGGGCACCCGCAGTTCTCCGCGTGCGTGGCGAATTCGTTGGACAGTGCCGTTCCGTTCGATGGATCGACCGATTTATGCATCACTCGCGCGTCGTGTCGAAACGCGCACGCGTCTCCAAACCGGCACCCGCTTCGCGCGACGAAGTTCTGGCAAAGCACCTTCGAAACTCCGTGTACGAACCCGCAGGTTTCGCCCTTTGTGCACTGGCCTTGCCTCCAGAACAAACAAGGCAGCGCGTTGTTGGCGTTGTTGGATTGTTTCGCGTTGGACCCGCCGTGAGTCGTCTTTCGCCGTTTGTTGTTCGTGTTTGCCCGTCCGACTTTACCGGGAGTGCGTTGTGACCCATGCTCGGCGTGTCCGTCTGTGCCGTACCCGCCTATGGCAAACGCGCTTGATTTAGGTGGCGCGGACCCTCCGGCCACGGCGTGACGGTCATCCATACCGCCCATCGCCCACCCGGCGAGAAGCCCGGCGTACGCGCCCGCGCGCGATGTAGGCCGAGCGGGTGGCGTCGCCGCCGACGCATTCGCGTTGGAACCTCGACGTGCCTCAACCGCACCGGCCGCGTTGGGGTCACTTTCCCCGCCTCCACCAAGGAACGGCGCCTCGCCCTCCTCCATAACCACGGGGGACTCCAAGCGCGCCACACCTGAGTCGCCGACGCGCGACCCGAGGAGTGCCTGGGCGATCTGTACGTACCTCGACGCTGATTTGCGAAAATTTTGGCGACGTCGAGAGAAGGAGAGAGAGAAAAAGCGTCACTCCTCACGGCAGCTCGACTGGGTGTTCGTGACCTAACCACCCCTTTCGCGAGCTCGTGTTAGTTGTAATGGCGTGCATCAGCGCCTCGCTCGTCCCCAGAGTGGTGTCCAGTAGACGACGCGAGGCCGGCCGCGACGCGAATGGTGAAACACCGTCGTCATCAAAACACAAAACAGGCGCGCCATCCAGACGACACGTGGTCCAGGCCGCTGGCCTGGGGTCTTTGTTCCCGTGGGGGGACAAGATGGCGGCGAAGGCGGTTACTTTGAACAGCAGAGGGACCGGGTCGTCATCAGGGAAAAAAATCTCTGCTGGCCCCGCGAACGAAACCGTCACGGTCGTCAACGGCATGAGGCACAAGCGGTTGGGCGGTGGCGAGATTTTCGTTTCTGAGTTCGGGTTAGGCACGCAGCGCTGGGGCGGCGCCGATTTCAACTCGCCGGATGAAAAACTTTGCCACGAAATGCTGGACCTCGCGGTGCTTGAAAAAGGCGTCTCCCTTATTGACACCGCGGAGCAGTACCCGATTCCGAGTGATAGAGCACACCCGGAAGGCAACACGGAGAAGATAATAGGGAGGTGGCTTGCGAAAGATCAATCTCGCCGAGACAAAGTCGTGCTCGCCACGAAAATCACGGGCGGCGCCAACGTCACGAAGAAGAACATCAAAAAGGACCTGGAAGGCTCCCTGCTTCGCTTCGGGGTGGATCACATAGACATCTACAACCTGCACTGGCCCGCGAGGTACACGCCGCAGAGTAACTGGGGGCAATCCTTACAATACCATCTTGACACGGAACAGGTACGTATTTGTATTTCCCAAATCCCAACAATGTTTGCCCATACAAGACTGACACTTTTCTTTTACTATCACAGGCGCCGTATTACAAAAACCACGCGTCGTTTGGCGAAATCGTTGAAGCCATGTCGGAATTGATCGACCAAGGAAAACTTCGCGGGTGGGGCATGTGCAACGACAACGCATATGGGCTAACCGCGAGCTGCTACGCCGCGTACGCGCAAAACGGTCACGCCCCGTGTGTCATGCAGGTACGTGTTGCGTTTACCAAATCCTGACACGCTGTTCGGCCCGATTACGGGTGACTGTTTCCTGCTCTGTATGGAGTACAGGTTGAAAGTACTACCCTGTTTGCGCAATACAAGTTACGAAAGTTACGAACATGGCCCGAAAGACTGACACTTTTCTTTACCATCGTAGAACGACTTTTCCCTTATCAACCGCCGCGTCGAGGAAAACGGTTTATCCGAAGCGTCGTCGCCCGTGAACGAAAACGTGGGGTTCATGGCGTACAACGTTTTGGCCGGGGGCGTTTTGACGGTAAGGGCCTTTCCCAACTCCAAATCCAGGTGACTGTTTGCCCATACAAGACTAACACTTTTCCTTTTACAATCAGGGAAAGTATTTAGACGTCGCCGCGGCGGTGGACAACCCGAATGACAGAGAGCTCGCCGAAAAGTTGCTGAGCAACCCGAGAGGCAGGATGGACGACTACTCCTGGGGCAAGACGCTTTACCGGTACAGGAGCGGGCCCGCGGGCGACGCTACTCGCGCGTACGCCGCGCTCGCCAGCGACGCCGGGATGTCCCTCACCGAACTCGCGCTGAAGTGGGCCGCTTCAAGAGACGCGGTGACCACGTCGCTCATCGGACACACCAGTATTGACCAGCTACAAGAAACGTTACAGTACTATGACCAAAACGAAACCGACAAGTCGAAGCCGTTACCCGACGACCTCCTTTGGGAAGTCGACCGCGTGCATATGCGCAACCGCCTACCGATTTTCTCGAGCGACAGGGTCGGGGCGGACTGGGGCGGGGCGGGGGAAATAGGAGAAAGACTGCCGTAAAAACGGGTTTTAAGTGCGTACTGATCTGTTATTCAAGGAAAGGTCTATACGTTACTATTCATACAAGTCACCGCTATTTGCAAAACCGTTTAAACACTTCATCCCGACTTTTTCAACGCTTCGCAAAGTCAAGTCTTCGTGTCCAGCGCCAGCCACACCTCCCTGCACCTCGCCGCGGCGCGCCGCACTCTGCGTTTTGGGTCATCAAGCGCCATGGTCGCCGCGGCCGTGACTTCCTTCCTGTAAGGGTACACGCAAGAAAACGGAAGCGACGTCGCCGCCACGAGCGCTTCAAGGGACGTCTCGCGAACTTCAAGACAAGCCGTTGTTTCCCGTTTCTGAGTTTGAGTTTGAGTTTGAGTTTCCTCTTTATTTTGAGTTTCAGCATCATCAGCATCATCGCGACTCGCCGCGAGTTCGCACAGCGCGCGGAGCATCGCCCCCGCGTTCGCGTCCGCGTGCGTTTCCAGTGCGTTTCTTCCTCGGGGATCGGCGAAGAAGCCTGCGATTAGCACCACGGCGGCGGCGAGGGCGTCTGCGTCGTGGAACGGCGAGGTTACATCACTAAGCACTCGTGCCGCTTCGGGGAGCAAAGGCAGTATTTTCAAACCCGCCGCGAACGCGGCACTCCCGGGGGCGTGCCTTGACAGGTGCACCACCGCGGAGAGCGCGGCGGGGCGCACCGATTGTTTGTTTCCTGAGTCGTTACTCGTGTTATCCTGGATCCCTGAACTATTCGTGTTACCCTGGATCCCAGAACTATTACTGTTAGTGCCACCGAGCACCGCATTGCGGTTAGGGATCTGCAGCACCGCCAGCACGTCAGGTAAAGTCTGCGCGAAGAACTTTTGGCGGAAAAGAGGTTTCTCGACGCCGTGGTACACCCTCATCGCGCCGGCGCCGCCGCCGCCGGAGCGCATCGCCTCGCCCAGCGCCCTCGCCGCGTTCGCGGCGACGAGGCGGTTTTCGTGCGAAAGCAACGCCACCAGTGTTTTCGCGAAAACACGCGAACTGGGGTCGCCACGTTGCGCGAGCGCGCGAAGCACACCGCCCGCGGCGTTCGGTCCGGAGTGGTCAAAAAGGCCGAGCGACCCGACCGTGGCTACGCCGCCGCCGATCGCCGCGTCGAGGCCGCCGTTACCGCCGAGCGTCCCGCTCGCGCCGCGCTTGTGCACCAAAGAACAAAGCGCGTGCGATGCGGCGAGTTGGGATTTAGGCGTTGTTTGTGTGTCACTGAGTGTTGCCAAAAACGCAAGCGCGGAAGTCACCGCCACACCCGCGGCGGTGTCGAGAGGGTACGAAACATCAGGCCGCGCGCCCTCAAAGGTCGCCGTCGCGACGCGAAACGCGGCGTCGTTGGCGGAGCATCCGTCCGTCGTGAGAGAAGCATCCATGGAAGCGTCATTCAGTGGTGTATATGTAGCGTCCAGACGTGTATCTGACGACGTACCGCCCTGACGCGTATCAATCGCCTCGGCGTGGCGTCGCATTACGACCCTCTCCGCCTCTAAAAGAAGAGGACCCTGCGCAACCGCGTCGCACGCCGCAACCGCGGCGCGCGTCAAACGACACGCCGCGTCGGCGACGGTTTCACTACACGCAAACGCGTTAGCGTCACGGCCGGGCGCGTGTAACAGCGCGGCCGCGAGAAGCGCCGCGCGTAAGGACGTGTCACTTGACACCGAGTCTGCCGTCATCGCCGCGGTCTGCAGAATTCCGGGAGTTCTAAGTCCGGTTTTAGTGTTTAGGGGTAAAAGCACCGAAACGCCGCCGTCGACCCCGGCGAGCGCGTCCGCCAGCGCCGCGAAGGCGAGGGAATGTGTTTCACCTGAACCTGCCATGTTCGCGGCGCGCTCCACCACGGCGTCGCACAACGGCGCGAGCACGACTCTTCGCGTCACGGGCGCGGAGTGGACGACTCGCGCCAGGGCTTGGAGCGCTCTGCGTGCTTTTTCCACTGAGTCCGGCGACGAAAAGTCAGTCGCGAACGTTAGCAAGTTGGGCGTCGCGACTGTTTCGGCGGCGAACGCGATTTGCGCGTCGCCACCAAAACTCGCCGCCGCACCCAGCGCCTCCCCCGCTCGTACTCGCAGATCGTGTGCGCGTTCGGGAGAAAAAGAGTCTGAGATAAATAAAAGAATGTGTCAGTCGTTTATGGGCAAACAGTGTTGGGATTTGGGAAATGCAACACGTACCGTCGTCCGACGCCGTCGCCGCGGCGCAAAGCGCGAGCAACGCGTCGTTCACGTGACTCGTTTCGGTTAGCCCAAAACCTTTTGGGAAGGAAAGAAGCGTGCGTAAACCCGCTACGCCCAGTACGGCGCCGTCGTCGGTGTCAATACCCCCGGTGCCCTCGGTGTCGACAGGGTGCGTGGTGTCACGGTTCGAACCGCTCTTCCGAGCGGCGAAACTTTTAGTCGCCGCCGCGGCGAACAAACAAACAAGACGCGCGCCGGTTGTACCGAGCACGGATTCCGTGTCTGACCCGGACGATGACTCGTCGTGTCGCGACGCCCCGTCCAGCGCGCCGCACGTCGCGGGCGTCGCCAACACAAGCGCCAAGGGCGCGACCCCTGGCGCGATGCCGGACACGTCCCCATCCTCGCCGATACCCGCGGCGTCCAACAGCGGCGAAACGCCTGTTGCCAACGCCGCTTTGGCCGCGGCTGGCCCCGCGGCGGCCACCGCGCCTAACACGCGCCCCGCGGCGGCCACGATGGCGTGGCCGCGATTAGTAACTTCCGTTGCGTTCGCGCTCGCCGCAACAGCACTCGCGCTGGTTGCCCCAGACTCCTCCTCCTCGCCGCCGCAGCACCCGCCGCCGTGCGTATGCTCGTGCGGCGCATCTTCTTCTTTTTTGGTCGCCGCGTCTTTTTCTTCCCCGCACTTCCCTCCTCCGCAGCACCCCGAGGTTTTCGCCGAACTCGGCGCCAGCGCGGTCGCCGCGTCGCCGAGGCACGGGTCACACAGCGCCATTGCTGCGAGGCTTCCGTCGGGCGCGCCTCCGTCGCCGCCGCTCCAGTTCGCGGCGAACAAACGCGTGGCCCACTTCGCGGCGCCCTCCGCATCCAGGTCTGACCCGGCGGGCGGCCGGAGCAGCACTTGTCTCAGCGCTGACCACACCGCTGGGACGTGCGGCTTCATGGCGGCTTTACCGAACGCGGCACCGCACGCGGCTAAGCTCGCGAGCGCGTCCGCTACGACCAGGGGCGCTTTTTCGGAATCGACGCTCTCCAACACGTGCGGCACCGCGTACGGAGCGTACGTCGGGCTCGCGCACATCGCGTCCCGCAACGTGCTCGCGAGCTCGTCGTGCGTGACCTTGATCGCGTCTCCTGGTGGCGGCCGGAAGGATACCGGGAAGTACGCGGCGACGACGTCGTACAGTTCCTCCGCGGCGTTTTTAAACGCGTCTTTGTGTTGCTGCGACGGCGCGCTTTCCGCGCGCGCGCCGGCTGACCCGCAAAACGCCAAAGGCACATGTTTCCACAGCTCGCACACCAAAAGCACGTTCCGCGGGTCTTTTTCGCCGTCGCAGGACGCGATGAGCTGTTCAAGCTGTTCTTGTGGGGATTGCGAGCCCAGGGGCGGGCCTTTCGGCGACGCCGAGCCCGGGTGCGAACACAGCGCTAGTAACATCTCGTAGCTCCGGAACCGGTCGCCTTGGACCAAACTCGGGACGTGCACGGCTTCGAAGAGCTTGTCCGCCATGGTTCGCGCGGTTTCGTGCGTCACCAAGGCTTCGCCCACACCGGAACGCGCGTTTAAAAGAAAAGTACACCCCATCAGCGCCGCGCGTATCACCGCGAAGTCCTCCAGCTTCGATGCGAAGAACTGCGCGAGGAGCTCGGCGGCGGGTTTCGGCATGGCGCGCTTTGGCGCGCCTGCCGGGGAAACGCCGTACTGCGTCACCGCCTCCGCCAGAAGAAGCACCCCGCGCGCGCGCCGTGCGTCGTCCGTGGTCACCAAACAAGACTCCATGCTTCGTAGCAAATCCAGGAACTGCAACTCACCGGCGTTGAGCATCGCCACGATCGCACCTAAACCTTTTTGCCGTGCCGCCTCAGTCGTGTTTCGATCGGGGGACGTGAACACGTCCACGTCCTGTGCCCACACCGGGGACGACGGAGACGTGTCCATCGCGTCCATCGCGACCACGACCGCGTATCCACCTCCGGAGCGCGTCTCGAACTGGGAGCGGGGAGGGTAGGCGTGGGGGACGAGGGCGCACGAGGCAGTTGTCAGATCCACATGAATCTAAAAAAGTTTGGGAAACGCGTCAGCTGACCTTCTCGACGTTTCGCGTTTCGGGGTACCACACCTCACATCGTCGCGCACGATGTTCGCCACGACCGCTCCCGTGTTCGGCGCCGCGCGGCCGGTCCTTGGGAGTGTGGCACGACCACGCGTCTCCATCGCCAAGGCCGCAAGCGCGTCTACGGCGTCTAAACCAACCCGCCTTGGCGCCAACAAGCCCCATTCGAATCTCGCCACGACGCGTCGAAACTCGAGTCTGGGCAAACGCGGCGACCAGCTCAAGGCGTACGGGTTGAAGGACTTCAAGAACCTGCCTGCTGATTTGAAATCGGTGAACGTGGGGGACATGGGGGACGCGCTTTCTGGGGACGACCGGGGTGAACGGACGGACGCGGTGGTCGGCATCGGCGGATGCGTGTCGTGCGCGGTCATGGCCTACAGCTTGTTCGTGTTACAGCAAACAGGGTGCGGCCTACCCCCCGGCCCGTCCGGTTTGTTCGGCGCCGCGGAGGGCATTAGCTACCTGTACGTCACCGGCCTCGTTTTGTACAGCGCGGGGAAGAAAGTGAAAACAGGCTCAGGGCTTCCCGCCGGACCGGGAGGCGTTTTAGGGCTGGCGGAAGGGTTGGCGTACCTGCTGGTCGTGGCTGGAATCGGGGTGGGGGTTTTGCAATTTTTAGAAACTGGCGCGCTGCCAAACGCGGCACCGGTGGAAAACGGCAAGTGCTTCAGCCCGTGAGTGCGGCGGCCCGTGAGTGCTTCAGCCCGTGAGTGCGGCGGCTTTGGGATGCGTGTAGTTCGTTGGAAAAAAGAAGGCGTGTGACTGGTAAAACGATGCGGCGAGTGACCATCGATGGGGGACCTTGTAGCGTGGTATGTAACCGTATTCCTAGACTTGTTACCCGGCGTGAACGTTTCGGGGGGAGGGAGATCTTCAGGAACTTCGCGTCGTACGGTGATATGAAGATATGTGATATTCAACACTCCGGTGGTTGTTTTCTTTTCGGATATTTGATCCAGAGCCATCAGCTCACTGTTCCTTTCTCTCCGCCTCCTCCGCGTCGTTCGCAGCGTCCTGCACCTTCCGCACTTTGGCGTAGACCTTCTCCATGGCGAACACGAAGAACGCGAACGCGGCGCCTCGGTACAGGCCAAAGTCCAGGGTCGGCGTGGCGGTGAAGGTGAACCCTACGGTGACCCAGGCGATTAAGCAGTCGCGTTTCACGGTCCACGGCTGCTCCGAGAAGTTTTGAAACAAAGGTTTCATCACCCCCGTCGGCGCTAGCAACGGCAACACCCCGCACCCCACCAGCGCGCCGAGCACGGCTTTCGGGAGGTACGCCAACAGCGCGCCGCCCCCCGTGACGACGAACAGAATCAAACACGCCCCGGTCACGCCGTGCGCCAGCCTCGTTTTCGCGCCCGCCGTGATCGCGAAGCTGCTTCTCGAAATAACCCCCGCCACGTTCATCCCGCCCGCGAGCCCGGAACAGATGTTCGCCACGCCCTGCGCCACCAACTCTTTGTTCGAGTCCCACGCCTCGCCATCCTTGTCCGCCCAGAAACGACACACCGCCGCGCCTTCCAGGTACGTGATGACCCCCATGGCGATGCCTGGCACGGCGAGGGCGGAAAGAAGCTCAGCGGGGACGCCGAACGCGGCGGGTGGCCACAGCGACGAGACGTCCACGGAGATGCTCCCCACGACGCCGCCCACGTCTACGCCGTTGAACTTAAGCAAGCACCCTAAAACGCAGCACACCAGCGCGGAGGGGAACAGCTTGTGGATCTTCGTGCCGTTCAGCATTATCGCGAAGGTAGCAGCGGCTAACAGGGCGGTGCCCGGGTGCCAGGTCAGTGGGTGCGTCAGGAGCCAGAACGCGGCGGTGGCGAAGTGCCCCGACGCGGGCCCTGACGCGGTGGCGCCGATCATCGCCGGTACCTGACTAAAGAAAACCATCCAGGTCGCCGCGCTGACGAAGCCCTGAAGCAGAGGCACGGGAAGCGAGGTCATCACGTTCCCAAGCTTCGCGAAACCGCACACCAACCGGGTCACGCCGCTGTACATGGCGAGCACCGCGGCGCCTGCGACGTACGACTCCGTGCCCAACGGCAGTCCTAGATTCAAAAGCGCGCCTCGCGTGAGCAGCGCGCCGAGGGACAGACACCCTACTTGCAGGTACCGGCTGCTTCCCAGAATCGCGCACGGAATAGACGCCGCAGCTGCGGCCATCACCGCGCACTTAACTCCCGTGCCCGCGAGTAACGCGTACGCACACGACTGCGGCATCGCCACGCACGCGGTGGAGATGCCGGCGATGATGTCTTGGGTGATGGTGGCCTTGTTCTGTGCTGGGGTGGATTGGGTGCTGGCCGCGGCAGCCGCGTCCGCGATGACCCCGCTTCGCGGTCGCGGACGGGAGTTGCGCTTGGATTGCGTGTGGATACGCTTGGTAAGCCCTGACGCGGATTTCAAAACGGCAGTGCGCGAAGAGTTGACACCCGCGACCGCAGAGACGACGATCGCGCCCGCCCGGCGCTTTAAACAAGCATCAGCCAAAAACCCAGACGAAGGTCGCGCGCCGATCCGGCCAGGTCGCGGTCCACTGCGAGCGCCAGCCAGAACGTTCGGGGAGGCGATCGCAACGAACGCCATCGCCAACGTCGCCAACGTGGTGTCCCGCCGACCGAAACGCTAGAAACACGCGCGCGTGCGAGAATACGGGCAAGGAACGTGAGCGGGCGCCTTCGGGTCGATGCACACCGTTTGCACTGCGCATAAAAAGAGAGCACCGAAGCCTTCCCTCGGGCCTCACAATCACCGTGATAACCGTGTCCGGAACTAACACAGTGTCTTCAGTCTTGCGACTTTCGGAAATGCCAGACCCCGCAACGACGCAGACGAGACGAATGTCGTCGTAAAATTGACTCGCGGCGCTTCGCGCTTGTCGCTGCCGAAAAGAGACAACAATGTGACCGGCCCGCGCCGGGGCTGTTCGGTTCAGTCGTCGACGCGGGAGGGGTCGTTCGGGTTCGGGTGCGTGACGGAAGTTAAGAACAGTCGACGGACCAGACGCGTGCGCCTTCCCGTAAGGCTCGGAGGGGGGGTCGTGTCCGGGACGTGAGAAGGGACGACTCGGGTTTGAGGGACGGTGTTCATCTGCACGATCCGAACGAACCGAGGATTGATTCGACGTTTTTTACGTGTCGTCACGCGCTTTGACGAGGCGGTTTTCGCGGTCTTCGGCGTCGCGATCGCGCGATCGCACAAGGGCTGGTGGTCCGCGTTGTGAACAAGGGACGCGACGCGAACGGCGCGGCGCGGGGGACGTGGCGGGCGACCTGTGTGTGGTGTGTGTCGTGAGACGGGTGGAAAACGCAGGGGACGCGGGTCGGGACAAAAAAAGAATAGAATAGTCTCGCGATGGATCATCCCCGGCCCCCGCCCCGGCATCACGCCGGCGGCCGGGGCGGGCTGCACGCGTCTATTCCGGGCGGCGGCGGGGGGGGGTCGGACGAACGTGATTTGAAAGAACGGGAACGGAAAACAAAAGGCTTAAGAGGCGGTGGCCTGGAAAAGATGAAGCGGTACCTCGCCAACTTGTCGTTCGTGGAGATGAGCGTGGTGAAAGCCACAAGCGCGACAGACGGGCCTCCGAAACGAAAACACACGTCGCGGCTGGTGGAGGAGATGTGGAGGGACCCTCAAATCGCGCCTGTGGAGGCGATGAACGCGCTTGGAAGGGTTCCCATGCTGAACTCGCCTCTTATTTCCCTGAAAGTCCTCGCGACGTGCCACGAGCTGATGCAGAAAGGATCGCCAAGCGTACTCACCGCGTCGTACGAGTTCCGCGACCATTTCGTGATGTTAGATAAACACTGGACCGCGGCGGTGGCTGGCGAGAGCGGTGGTGACAATCAGACCGGGGGCGGGTACGTCAGCAACAACGCCGGGTACGGCCTCGGACGGCTGTGCGCCGGTCTTGTCGTGGCGTACGCGCGGGCTCTTTTAAAGAAAACGCGGTTCCACGAGGTGTGCGGTGGGTTTGAAAACAACTACTCGTTCCCTGGGGCGACGGGCGAGTCCACGGATCGGCACAAATGCGCCTCCCTGCAATCGCTGACGCACATGTTACAGCTGGGCAAAACCTTACGAAACGCACTAGACGTGGTGACTGGCGCGCTGCCGAGGAACCCGCCTTTAGCGGCGCTGCAGTGGCACCGGCTAGTAGCGCACGTCGGGACGCTCGTCGCGGTGGAGGCGCATTTACTACACGGCGCGAGCGTTTTCATCGCGGCGAAAATCGCGGGGTCCAACGCTGGCGGGCTTCCCGCCAGCAGCGCGCGGGAGATATCGATGGAGCACGAGTTTCTTCGCCAAGCATTCGCGGAAGCCAGAGCGCGGCCTGCAATAAAAACCGCGTTCATGGAAGAGGGGGGCGACGGAACGGTTGGAAATCGCGGCCGCAGAGGCGCCGGGGAAAACGACGGGCGCGGAGGGAGTTTTTCGTTCCTGGAACTTCCCGACAAGCTCCCCGACTTCGCGTCTGATGGGGGCAAAGACGCGATGGCGTCGGTCATGGCTTCGTCCTTCGGCCCGCCCTCGTCGCACCAAAGGCCGTCCGTGTCGTTCGTGGAAAACGCAGTGAGTAGCCCGTTTGACGAGTGCAACAGCGACGACGACTTAGCCGCCGCGACGGAACGGGAAGTCGGGGGGGCGACGGAACGGGAAACCCAGCCCACGATCGACTTGCCACCGTTGATTGATTTCGAAGCGGAAGAAGACCTGGGTTGCGGCTGGGAACAAACGCGGCCGGCAATGGTGAACGCGCCGCCCCCCCCGCGGCCGCCGTTGTTCGGGGGGTACGGGATATCGGCGACGCCGCAACCCATCCACTTTCCTCAACCCAACACCAACGCGTCTGGATCGTTCGCGACGCCCAATGCGGGTGGGTTCACCAGCGCGGTTTCGTCGTTCACGGGGAATGCCGGACACGGGTCGTCTGGTGCGTACGGGTCAGGGTACGGGTCCCCGGGGGGAATGGTGGCGTCGATGAGCGCGTCGAAAATGAACCAGCGCGCGCGCTCGCCGTGCGCGTCGCCGAGGGAAACGGTTTTGGACATCGACGCCAGTCTGGCCGCGTTCGAGCTCACCGCCGCTCGCCCGACTGTTGGCAGGGAGCGCAAGGTGGACGGCGCCGCGCCTTTGATGTTCGCGGACTTGGCGCCCGCTGGTGTGTCTAGTGTTCGGGTGGCGCCGGCGCCAAGGTCGATGATCGCGCAGCGGGGAGGCGACGCGCGCGGCGGCCACACCCAGGTCCATTCCCACCACCAGCACCCCGCGCTGGCGCGCACGTTGTCGGGAGGGTTGCCGCAATTCACCACAGAACAGGTGTTCCAGCAACAGCAGCAACAACAGCAGCAGCACACGTATCAACAGTACACGCAGCCTTGGGCGAAGCAAGACACGCTGTCTGGAACGAACTCGCCGCCTCCCCCGGGCTCGACACTGCATTCGGGAGCGCCTCAGGACTGGGCCAAGTTTGACGACAGCGCGACAACGCAAGCGCCGAGGGGGCAACACGTTCATCACGTTCATGTTCAAAATCAACCCGCGCCGCGAGTCCACACACACGCGCTGGCACCGAACCCAATCACCCCCCTGGTACCTGTTTCGTACAAAAACCAACACCCGCCTGCGCCGTCCGGCGCGAACGTGTTTGTACCGATGCCCGTGGCGAAGAACGGGCTCGAGGCGGGGCGACCGGCGCGGGGCGGCGTTGAACACCAAACGCCCACCCCCGGTCCCGCGTTTGACGAGATTCCAATCGGCGCCATCGCGTTCGGGAAGCGGGTCGGCACGGGGGCGTTTGGAGAGGTGCTAAAAGCCACGTATCAAGGCACGGACGTCGCGGTGAAGCGACTTCGTCTTGACCCGTCGCAGCCGCAAGCCGCGGAGGATTTCAGGCGCGAACTCGCGGTGCTTTGCGGGTTGCGGCATCGGCACGTGGTGCAGGTACGGCCGTAGCGCGTTTCCCAAATCCGTCAGCACGGCGTTTGTTTACGGACCCTGTTTCACGGTTTGAGGCACCACGCCCGTCGTGCAAAGGAAGCGCACGATCCGAGTGACTCTTACCAGTGCAGTACTGGTCTCTGTTACAAACACGGCACAACCGGACTGTTTTACCGAAGCTGGTGACTGTTTGTCCATACGTCGCCTGACACGCGACTGACCTTTTCCGCGTTCCCAACCGCAGTTCCTCGGTGCGTGCACCACCGGCCCCGATTTGTGTCTCGTGATGGACTTCTGCGGGTTCGGGAGTTTGTACGGCGTGCTTCACAACCGGCGGCAACACATCACCGCCGCGCACGTGTTGCGTTGGATGGCGGACACTTGTCGCGGGATGATATACCTGCACAGCCGGTCTATTATTCACCGGGACGTTAAAAGCGGGAACCTGCTGCTGGACGATTCAGGTGCGTGTCGGGGCTTTCCCAAATCCAACGACTGTTTAACCGTTACAAACCCGTACTCCAGACTCTCAAAGACTGACTGACTTTTTCTTGCACAAAAACAGGCGTGATAAAAGTCGCCGACTTTGGTCTCGCCCGCGCGCACGGCCCCACCAGTAACCTGCTAACCCTGGTCGGTACCTACCCGTACATGGCCCCCGAGCTGTTAGACAGCCAGCCGTACAACAGCGCAGTTGATGTGTACTCCTTCGGGGTTGTGATGTGGGAGTGTTTAACCCGGGACGAACCGTTCCGGGGGAAGTCGCCGATGCAAATCGTGGCGACGCTGATGCGCGGCGAGCGCCCGAAGCTCCCGGACCAGCCGCCGTTGCCCACTTCTTACGTGAAACTTCTCACCGAGTGCTGGGCGACGCAGCCCACGCAAAGACCCAGCTTCGGGTTGGCCCTGGAACGGTTGCTGGGAATCACGAGCGCGATGCGCGCGGCGGAGGGGGTGTGACTTTTTTATGACAAAACGACGGGTTGTTTTTTTGTGGTTTTGGCTCTGTCCCTCTGCCACTCTGCTCGCCAGCCGTCTCCGTCGTCTCCGTCCATAATCGCGTCTCCGCGGCCCGCGCGGTGATTTCTTCCGCGAACAACCGAAGCACCTCTGCGGTCGCGACGACCGCTTCGTCTTTGACGGGAAACTTTCTTTTACTCGTCGTATTTGTGTCGCCATCCGCACCCGCTGGGGTTTTCGCAACCTTGAGCTCCCACGCGTACTGCATGATGTGCTGCACCAGGTCTGGGGAGATCTTGGCGCGCTTGGATGCCATCGCGCGCCCAGGGCGTCTGCGGGGAACGCGATGTGAAGCGCGGGCTGAAGTACGAACGAGAAGAGGCGTGAACAACAGAGCAGCGTGCAAGACAGAGAAAACATTTATTTCAACTTCTGGAGACTACTTGTACTTTCCCACTCAAAACTAACTTCGTTTTTGCTCAGTTTTGCATTTCTGTGGACTACTTTGCTGTGGGGAAGGGACACCATCACTTGTGAATGTGTAAGCGACAGCCCAAAGCGACGATTTCAGGGTGACAGGTTCACTGGTTGGAAAAAAAG
>TARA_B110000240_G_scaffold44046_2_pt1 | contig 17797 bp, 15 predicted proteins | sample TARA_B110000240 | Tara Oceans TARA_B110000240 (sample SAMEA4397611) | marine metagenome | biome: Polar Biome; feature: [DCM] deep chlorophyll maximum layer (ENVO:01000326); material: water (ENVO:00002006), including particulate matter (ENVO:01000060) such as... | depth 17 m | reverse complement strand
GATCGCTTAGGGGATTTAAAGGTCGGGCAGGGGTGATGGCTTGTTTGTCCGAGCATGTTTTAGGATTGAATAGATGGCTCTTCAAAGCTCTTTTATAATTCAGCAAGACGGCGAAGCTTAGACTGAATCGGGCGATGACATGCTTTGATTTTTTAATCCGTGAATTGTCGTCTTGTACAAGCCGCGGGTATGCTGACACTGAGTCTCTGGTTCGAAAAGCGCGGTTAAAGTTCCTATTGTGATGGTGCCTGAGTTTTTGTTGCCTTGTAAGGTAGGCCTTCACTTTGAGCAAAATCATTCGGATATTTCCGAAAAATTCAGAGTAGCTAGCGTGCCCCATTATAGGGTTTGTAGAGCTCTTCGCGATAAAGCACACCAGGCAGCGATGCCCAGATCAAAGCTTTGTGGGCCAAATCCTGTTGTAGGGTTATTGGGGTAAGCTCGTCGTTTGCATATTGGTACTGCTCTGCTGCTCGATCTGGCTGGTGGATGATCACATTGTTACCTTCCATGTAGGCATGGTTTTTGCCAAATTGCATCACCGCCCGACCGGGATCGTTGGCTTGCATTGACAGCAGGTCGCGTCCTACAAAAGGCGCTGTGCCTGATACCCCTGCCAGTGACAGCAGTGTGGGCAAAAGGTCGATCTGGCTGGCTACCTGGTCAAAGTGGTGTGGGGTTATATTGTCCGCAATGATCAGTCCCGGAATGTGGTAACTCTCAACGGGTACAAGCGCTCTGCCCTGCGGGCGTTCATCGTGATCGGCAACAATTAAGAAGATAGAATCCTGCCAATATTTCGATTGAGCCGCTTTTTCTAGATATTGACCCAATGCATAGTCGGCGTACTTCACGCTGTTGTGTTTGGTGTTTTTCTCTTCGGTAACACGTTTAATCTTGCCATCTGGAAACTCGTATGGGGTGTGAAAAGAAGAAGTGAAAATGAGCATAAAGAAGGGGGCTTGCTCTTGTTGCATGATCGAGTGGGCTCTATTGAAGAGATCTTCGTCAGAAACACCCCAGGTTCCCTTGAACTCGAATTCGTCGAAATCGTTAATATCGATGGCAGAGTCAAAGCCATTGGACAAAAAGAAGCCTTTCATATTGTCGAAATGTCCCTCGCCGCCATACACAAAGTGGTTGCGATAACCCAGTTCTGACAGGGTGTAGGCTATCGTGTAAAAATCCCCCTGGGCCTTACCCAATTTCAATACGCTGCGTGAACTGGAAGGCGGAAAGCCGCTCACGATGGCCTCAAGACCGCGTGCGGAGCGAATTCCTGTTGCATAGAGGTTCGTCAACCACAATCCTTTGTTGCTCCAGTCATCGAGATTCGGTGTCAGAGGCAGTCCGCCCAGACTACCGACAAACCGTGCACCAAGGCTCTCTTCCACGATGATGACAATATTTTTAAGAGAGCGAGGTTTTGATTGATCGCCGAACCGATGCTGGGTCGATTGCGGGCTAAGGTAATCATCTATGGGTGCCGAGCTGATGTGCTGGAAGGATCGGATCACTTCTTCTGGTTCTATTTTTAGCAATCCGCTGTCGCCAGAGTCTTCGTGCCGCAGGCTATAAACAGAATACAGTAATGAGTAGGTGCTGTTCAGGAATAACTCGTTCACCAGTTGGTCTTTAGATTCTGCAAAGGTCGATGGGTTTACGGCACGATGTCCCAGGGTTGATCGGGCGCCGAACGACAACATCAGAAACACCGGGATAAAGACAAGAAATCGATAAGCTAAGGGGAACTTAAATTCGTCCTGGCCAAATCGGAGCTTTTTCAGGATCAACAGGGCGACTCCGGCAGGCAGTACAAGCCCGATTATTGCTGTTGGCAGATACGCGCCGTAAACGAGCGAACCGACCTCCTGGGGATGGTCAAGATACTCAAAGAAAATCCTGCCCGGGCGGGTCTCAAAAAACGCCATATAGGCAGGCGTAATCAGTTCCATAAAAACGATCATGTATGACCAGGTTACACACCATAAGAGCATTAGACGCCTGAATAAAAGGGCGCGCAGCAGGCGTGTTGGGAAGAGAATCAGCGCTAAAACTGGCAAGACCATGATCTGGGAGACCAGGACAATATCCATGCGTAAGCCACTGACGAATAAGTGGCTAAGATCTCCATTATGCGTGAGGCGGTCCCATTGCCATATCGCCAGCCCTGTGCGTGAAATACTAAGAAATACCAATATTGATATGACCAGTAAGGCTAACTTTGCGATGGGTCGTACGAATGATTCAAATTTAATCAATAATAAAGCCTCGGCGCGAATTTACATTTTATGCTGTTGCTGTTTTGCTAATCCGCCATGGTTCATTCAGTTGCGGCGCGACCGGCCATTGCCCGTCAATTAATGCTCAACGTCTCCTTTTAGTTTTTTAGGCGTTTTGTGTGCGAATGCAAGCACTGTTTATATATCCGTTTCGTTTTATATTCTCGCTGAAAATATCAGCGAGTCAGATTAAAAAGGGTTTTTCTCGCCTGATAATGGCCTGAATTATGGCAGTGTTTTGTTGGACCTGAGCAGGTTCAAGGCCGTTTTTCTTGAAGCCGATAACACAAGGCCAGGCGCTGTGGACAAATTAGGATGGCCTTCCGAGTATTCCAAACCATCTTTTATGTCGAGTAGTGAATCGTTATTTTAAACAGTGTTTTCCGGGATTTCAAAAGTGCCCTGTATGGGATTTTTTGCGAAAAGAAGTCTGTGGGGTCTTTTTTCGGTAGAGGATAATCGATGACTGTAATGATGCTGAGCTACTGTCTTACAGTCTGTTGGGTTGATCGCTTAGGGAATTTAAAGGTCGGGCAGGGGTGGTGGTTGCGCGTCGATGTGATCCAAGATCTTTTGGATTATGTCTGGGTCAGTGATCCGAAGGCGGCCCCGTCCGATGACGCGTGTGGTGCCACCACACAATGGGCACAGGCTAATATTAATACTAAAGACTCGTTTGAGCGGTTCGCCATCGCGACGCTGAGGCCAAAGTTAAAGGTGCAACAAGTTTATCTCGTTTCGTGGGTTCTTCAGGTGTTTTGTATATTGTGCTCTCCTCTTTTCCCTTCGCTTTTTTATAAAATCTTGTTCCGTTCTTCGGAACAATGAGTTTTCTAATCTTCGCATTAGGCGCGAATATGCCGTGGTAGCGCACAAGGTTATATCGCGGTCTGGATACCAGAGCGGCGAGGTTACTTAGCAAATCTAGGGGTGAAAACAAAATATGTGTGGTCCCGTTACTAAACGGGTTCTTTAGCTCATATTGGATCGTGCCATCAAATCTGACTGTGAGTCGATCAAAACAGATGGCGGGTCGTGTAACGTGCCTGCAGAGCCGTTGCAGTCTTTCTCGCTGATACGGCTGACAGGAAACCGCTGCGTTGAGTGAAAAACCAGCCCGATCTGCGGTCGAAGCTTTCGTAGGTTTGTCTGTTCGGATAAATGATGGATCATGTAACGGAAGTGTACGATTGCCAGAATGGGGACCAATTGCGATGCGATATCGGATAGATGCGGCACTGAGTGAATCCAATGGCTCATGGAAACCAAGATCAAGCCAAGGTTGCGCACGACTTGCTCGAGTTAGTTGAGCGCGATGAATGAGGTCCGTTTCAATGGCGCGAATTCTAACGGCGAGGCATCGACTAAGTGTGTCGGGTTGACGAGCGAATAGTAGACGTAAAGGCTAGGGGAAACTGAGTACCCACCGACCTACTGGCGCTTCGGGGATCACGTGATCAACCAGTTGTGAGGATGTCTCAACCATACGACGCGCACCACAGGACGGACAAAATCCACGAAGTTTGCACGAAAAAGCTACTAGATGTTCGAAGCTGCAACCCTTGCACTTCACGCGAACAAAACCGTGCTTGAGCATTCCGCATCGAAGGTAACTTCGGAATTCACCGTGAACGAAAATTGGCAACGAGATGTCGGCGTCTGCGAGATGGAATCGGAAAGCGGGAAGGTTTCGCTCAATGATGTTGTATCAAGCGGTTTCTTCGGGTTTGTGCCTTTGATAAGCAAAACCCCGGGAGATTTTGCTAGTGAGTTCAAGTGTGCAGATTTTTCCAGCATTGCTGCATGTTGGAGGACTTACTTAATTGTGGATGTACGACGGTTGCCAGATCTGTTGTGGGAGGTGAACTATTTGCCTGTGAAATCTTGCTTTAGCTATGCCGAGATTCCGTACGATGTTTCAATTTTTCCGTGACCACAGGCTACGTGGCTTCGGGCGGGGCGCGCAGCCTGGGCCATGGGATAATTACGACTTTTCTGCCCTAGGGTAATAGCGCTGGGAGGGTTTCATACTTGAAGGGGGCGCTTGCAATTTTCCGTTGGAAAATGCTGCCGCCACTAAAGCTGCGGGATCCCTTTTGTGTTTTCGCGAAGCGAAAGCCACAAAATTGGTGGCCGGAGGTGGAATCGAACCACCGACACGGGGATTTTGAATCCCTAGTTAAAACCATTGCGGCCTCGAATATTTAGGCGGATCCGAATTCGCTGATGAGGCGCAGAGCATTGGGAAATCTTCGAGGCTACGATATAGTACGGCCTTCAAATCAAGATGGCATGAGCATGACAGCAATGAGTTTAGACGAGGCCGTTTTAGGTCGTCGGTCGGTCCGCGGATTTTTACCGACACCCGTACCTAAAGCCTTAATGCGCCAGGTTTTCGATCTGGCGCAATGGTCGCCTTCGGGCACGAACGTGCAGCCGTGGAGGGTTTGTGTGGCGTCAGGCGAGGTGAGAGATTCGCTTCGCACCGAATTGCTTCGTCGGGTAACCGAAGGCGTGCCGTCGATGCAGGACCACAAAGATAAGGGCCGTCTGGGCGAACCTTTTAAGCAGCGCCGTCGAGATTGCGCGCGGGTGCTTTATGATGCGATGGGCATCGAGTGGGAAGACAAAGCCGGACGAGCACGCGCCAGCTTGCGTAATTTCGAACTGTTCGATGCCCCGCATGTCGCCTTTTTCTGTATGCAGGACATTTTTGGTGGGCAATCTGCTGCCGATGTTGGTATGTATACCCAGACGCTAATGCTTGCAATGACCGCGCATGGGCTGGCTTCCTGCGCCCAAGGCACGATGGGGCATTATCCAGATTTGGTGCGCGAAACCTTCGGGCTGGAAGACGATATGACGGTGCTGTATGGCTTGAGTTTCGGATTTGAAGATACAACTCTACCGGCTAACAATGCCCGAACAACCCGTGCACCACTCACCGAAACCGTCCAGTTTTCAGGAGGGGAGATTGACTATAGCTCGATCTAAACGCGATGACTGAGATCGTTCGTGCTCATTGAGCACTCAAAAAATATTCTGGCGGAGCTTTCTGGCAGGCAACCCGCTCACGCTGAGGTCTCGGGTGATCAAGTTTTGTGCCGCCGGATGAGGCTGCTTTGCCTCGGGCTTATCATGGCTTTGTTGCTTGGCGGTTGTGGCACTGTTTCGTCCATCATTCCGACCACGGCGATTCAGACCGCACGATTAAATGAAGCCAGTATGGTGGCTTGCAAGTTCGCAGCCGAGCATCATCCGGCGCTCATAACCCAAGCGGAGCATAAGACCCGAGGCGATGCGTCAGCATCGACTCGGCGGCTGAGACATGCCGCCGCTCAGGATTGCCATCGCCAACTTTCTCCTGAGGAATAAGGCCGCTGCCGCTTTCGTCACAAACGATCCTTTGATCAGACCGTTGACTTGCGCGCTGAAGCTAGGCTGTGTCGAGGTTGGTTGAATGCCGCATCGCGTGCCCAACGCTTAGCTACGGTTTTAACAGACACCCTCAGCGCAGCCGCATTAACGGCAGATAGAACGCGCTTGGGTTTAAGCGGGACTCGATAAACTGATCCGAAAACAGCTTTTTTAAGTCTACGGTGTTAACAGGCACCCTCAGCGCAGTCTCACTAACCCAAAATAGGACGTTCTTGGGGCTAGGGGTCTAGTTATTCAGTTCGCGAATCGCTCTGGCGGCTTCCTCGATTGCGGTGTGAGTATAAGCGCTGGCGCCGGCGTCGGCGTTGGCAAAAGTAATGTTGCCAAAACGCTGGCGGGCAATTTCATGCGGCGCTTGGTCTTCTGGCCAATCGTCATCCCATAAATCCAAGTATTCGTGTGAATAACCATGGGGCCATCGATTAACGGTGATGGCCAGGATGTCGCGCTTAGCGCTAAAGCCGACGGGTCCCAGTAGGTCTTGGAGCACGCTGCGAACCTCGCGTTCATAGTCCTCCAGCGTTAAGTTGAGCATTCTTGTACGGGAGGCGCGCAGTTGGTCCCTGAAGTCAGTGATGCCAGCAGGCGGAGACAGACTGCCCCAAAAGGTGACCGGTACTGGGCCTGGATCTGCTTTGGCATGAACATAGCCTCCGGTCTCAATGCCGTTCATTAAAAATAGTGATGCGTGCAGTCGACCCGGACAGGAAGCGCCATCGATGCCAAGTTTTGTAAAAGGCACGCGGGAACGAATGAGCACGTTCGTCAGCAGTAAAGGGTATTTGATCTGGTATTGCTGGGCGGCTTTTTGAGCTGCCGGCAGCGTTGGGCATATATAAGGGATGATCGAATGATAACAGGCCATAACGCATTGTTTTGCAGTTAGTGAAAAGGCCTTACCCCCGAAGAGATAACTCAAATGAACCTGGTTGCCCTGATTCTCGACATCGACGACGGTACTTTGAAGCCGAATCTGAACGGCATGCTCGGGCCGGTCCAATTGCGAGTATTCAAAAGCAGCGGTTGCTATGGTGTCGGCGTTAGCGCCTTTTGCAATGCTCGGAATGAGCCGTTGCACCAAGAGCCTTGCAATGCTGGCGTTGCCATCTGGAAAGATCCCCACAGGATAGTCCCAATCGGACTCAACGGCGGTTTCACCGATTAAATTTAAACCGGGCAGGCCATCATCGAGCGCCTCAGCAACGGATAGGCATTCGGTCTCAAGCCCCCAGGAACCGTGGCAGGCAGTCTTAAACAGTTGGCGCGCCTCAGGGCCAAGGCCCCCTTCAGATTCTAGAAAATCAAAATAGCCGGTGGTGTGCAAATAATCCGCGCGATTATTCCTGGATAGACTTGCTAAGACATCAACCTGACGCGTGTAAAAGTTGCGGAGTTCTGCTTTCGCGGTCGTGCTGATCGGAAATTGATCCAGGTAGGGCAGGGGTGAGGCGGAGGGCGGTCCTTTTAGCGAACAACCTGTGACTAATTTATTGTCGCCATAGGTTTCGGCGTCGAACCAGATTGCCGGACCCTGCGCGCCGTTGCGCCCATAGTTGAAGTCGGTTTGCTTGCGTAATGTGGGGATTTTGATGCCCAGATCCTGCATCAGCGCGGCAACCGTTGAACTAAATTGCCAGTATTCAAGGTTGTGGGTGCCGCCCATCGCAAGCTGCATGCGCCCGCCCTGATGAAACTCATTGCGCTTAGCGTGACCACCGAAGTCATCGTGATTGTCCAGGATGAGGATCTTTCGGTCCTGTCCAAACTGCTTCTGATAGTAGTAGGCGGCGGCGAGACCCGAGATGCCAGCGCCGACGATCACAAGGTCGAAGGACTCGCTCAATGGTTGCGGTGTTGGATGCGGCAGGCCATCACGGGCATAGGCATGCGCCGCTTCAAAAGACCCGGGGTGAGATCCCCGCAGTCCGGTTCGGGTTGGCGGGTAGGGCTTGTTGTCAGCGGTGACGGTGGATGTTGCAATCGCTGATGGCGCGATGCCGAGGCCTAAGCTGATGAGGCCTGCGTCCTGCAACAAATCGCGTCGCGTAATCTTGGCGTTCATACCAAGATCAAAATCAGTGTGATTCAACAAAGATCCTTAAAGGCAGTCTGTTTGCGGTAATCCTACTCGGGTCGGTTGATGTGCGCTATGGGTACTCGAACGCGGCGATTAACAGCCGTCTAACCTTGCGCCCTTTGAACCGTGGGTCATAGGTGCGTTCACTGACGGGATGGCTGGCAATCAAAAACGAACGGCATTACCAGCCAAACGGCGCGCTGCAGTGTTGTTGTGGATCGTCGAGCATGATTCTCGATCTCGTCTTTGTTGGCTTTAATCCATTCCGTGCTGGTCGCCCACCATTGCAAGGCGCGCATCGCGTTGCTGAATGTCTCGTAAGCTTCGTGCGAGTCGAATTCGATGGAATGGTAGGTGCGTTCAACGTCACCGCCTGCGCTCGCACGCCAAAGGCTAGGATTTTAGCCTCCATACTGTCATGAAGCGGACCTGATTGGTGCGCACCAATCTCGAGGCATTGCAGCCCGGCGACACTGCCTTCCCACGTTGCAACGGCTAAAATCGTCCTAGAATTCTGCTTGGTTTAAGGGTCTGCTTTAAAGCGCTTGCGAGGGGGAGGCCAGAATAGTTCGAAATTTTTTTCGGTCGTGGATGAGCGCCGTGATGAGCCTGAAGGCCGAAATAATGAACCAGAGCCAGCGAAGGTTGTGTTTTAACGGGGCGGCAAACACGATGCGGGAATATTTTTCAACCGCTTTTGAGTTATTCGGTTTAGCATGTCCGGTTTTTAACGGAAGGCAGCAATGTTGATATTACGCCAGTTCCTATTGATGGCAGTCGTCGGGCTTTTCTTCGTAGCCCCTGCCGCAGCGAGTGAGGCTCGATTGTTTGAACCTGCCCCGAAAGATGACGCCGGCGCTTTCATGAATCCGGCAGGCGCGTTGCCCCAGGGTACTGCTGGGGTGCGTATACCCTTTATGCTACGCCGGTTCGGGACCTATTTCCGAAGTGCTGAGGGCGCGCCGGAATCGCTCTTACCCCCTGAGCAGACTCTAGCGCCGGTCAATTCAAATAGCTCAACGGTCACTTGGGTTGGGCATGCGACGGTTCTTGTGCAAATGCCAGGGGTTACGTTCCTCACCGATCCCATCTGGTCTGATTGGCCAAGCCCGATCCCTTATATTGGCCCGCGCCGCTTTGTGCCACCGGGAATCGCCATTGAGGATCTACCACCGATTGATTTTGTTGTGATCTCGCACAATCACTATGATCACTTGGATCTGCCAACGTTGAAGTTGCTTGCAGCACGGGATTCTGAAACGCAGTTTTTGGTGCCGCTGGGTAATGAGGCGTTGTTGCGCGATCAGGGAATCGCGCAAGTGCGGGCATTCGATTGGGGGGATTCGATGACAATCAATGGCAACACCGTCTATTGTCTACCCACCCAGCATTGGAGCAAGCGCGGCTTAACCGATACCAATCGCTCGCTTTGGGCTTCCTGGGCAGTGATTGGCGCCAATAAACGTTTTTACTTTGCTGGGGATACCGGGTACTTCAAGGGGTTTCAGGCCATTGGGGACAAGTTGGGACCGTTTGACCTGGCGACCATGCCGATTGGCGCTTACGAGCCCACGGCCATGATGCAGTCAAGTCATATGAATCCCGAAGAGGCGGTTCAGGCGGCGATCGATGTGCAAGCTAAGAAGACCCTAGCCATTCACTTTGGTACCTTCGATCTGTCTGATGAGCCCTTGAATGAGCCGCCCCAGCGGTTTAAAGCGGCGGCTGCCGGTGACCCGGGGATTGAAAATGCTTGGGTTGTTAAAATTGGTGAACGCCGTGAGTTTTAGATCCGCCAAGATTTAGCGCGCTGGCGCCTTGCCGGTCGCACTAGGGCGCCCCTGATCAATCTGCCCAATCTGCGTAACGATGGGTCTGAAGGCTGCATTCTGTTTGATCGTGGGTTCTCGATATTGGCGGCGAACTATACCGCTCAAGCGCTAAAGGTCTGGCGTCGAGCTGGAAGCAAGCGCGCTCGCGCATTAAGGCCATGTCATGGCACGTCGAAGTGTGCCGCAGCCGTATTTCAATGGTGCATTCGAAATGCACAATCAGTATCCCCGCAGTCAAGATGCCGAGGATCACATCCTAAAACCGTCGATTTTGAGAGAAGGGGGTGGCTGAAAAATCCCTTCAGCCCGCTCGGCAGGCTGAAGGCATGGCGGCATGGGTTCGTTAGGTTCCGGTCCAGATTGGCGCGCGCTTTTCTGCAAAGGCCGCAGGGCCCTCTTTCGCATCATTCGAGCTAAAGACTTTCTTCTGAAGGGGAATTTGCATTTCCCAAAGCTTGTCCTCTTCGATTCCGGATGCTGCGGCACGAACCAAAGCCTTGGAGGCCGCGACAGCCAGCGGCGCGTTCTCAGCAATGCGTTCGGCCAAGGCTACGGCCGTTTCCAGAAGGTCTTCGGGTTCGGTTAAGGCGGTCAGCATGCCAGCAGCCATAGCCTCTTCGCCGGTAATGGGTTCGCCCGTTAGCGCCATTTCCATGGCCTTGGCGTAGCCCACGCGTGCGGGCAATCGGAATACGCCGCCGGCCGCGGCAAATAAGCCGACTTTAACTTCGCGAATACCGATTTTGGCGGCTTTAGACGCGACCAATAAATCGCAAGTCAGTGCCACCTCGCAGCCGCCTGCCAAGGCAAAGCCATTGATGGCGCCGATGAGGGGTTTGCTCGCGCCTTTGCGGACAAATTCGTTCAAGGGGCCAATGTCCTCGCCCCGGGCGAACGCTTTTAAATCCATACCAGCACAAAAGGCGCGGCCACTACCGGTAATCACGCCAGCAGTGAGCGAATCATCCGCGTCAAGCTCTTGAATGGCGTTCCATAGACCGTTCGATAGGGCGCCGTTGATCGCGTTCATCGCATCCGGTCGGTTCAAGGTAATGATCATGACGCGGTTACGTCGCTCTATAAGAATTGCTTGTTCTTCACTCATCAATCTGGTCTCCGTTGTAAGGTGTTTTAACGACTAGAACCATATCCTACTTAAGCCTCGGGTAAAACTGCTGGTTAGCGGTGGCGGCTTAATGCCTTCTAAAGAGCGATCTGGGGCATTGCGTATGGCTTTGGATGACCGACGCCCGAGCCCGCTCTGAGGTTGATTTTAAGGGCGGTAAAGGTCAATGACTTCCGCTTCGGTGCAAATAGGTTCCTCAAAATACCACCAGTCGTCAGCGCGCCGGAGTAGCGGTAATGGGCGCATTAAATCTGTTGGCCGCGACAAATCGGATCAATACGCGATTCTAGCCATTGAGTTTCTGCGAAAACTTGATCGAACCCAGTCGTTGGTCGGTTGTGCGGCTTGGGTCACGATCAAAATCTTGATACCGTGAGAGATTAGGGGCTTGGGCCTGTTTTCCGACGAGGGTGAGACATGATCGTTGCCTTTGAATGTATGGAATCGACATTTCAATGCCCTAATTTTTGATCAACTCAGTTTTGCTAAGCGCAGTTTTGCTAAGCTCAGTTTTGATCAGCGCAGTTTTGTTAAATAGGAGGTTTCATCAATACAATAACCGTCAAAACAACGGTGTTGGGCCTGCATCACGTGGGGCTCGCTGTGAGCGATCTCGATGCTGCTCGGCGTTTCTACGAAGGCACTGCCAGCCTTGAAGTGCTTTCAGAGCGGAGTATTTGTCCTGATCAACCGGTTCAGCCAGTCGATAGTTTGGTGCTCAAAGCGCCGAACGGCTGCCTTGAATTGATGCAGTTTAAGGATACTGCGCCGATTGATGGGCTCGCAGTGATCGGGCCAGGGATTACCCATGCTTGCTTTCAATCCCCAGCAAAAGATGGGCTCTATGAGAAGTTCCTTCAGGCCCAGGCTAGGCCTGTCAGCATTGGTGAGCCGCCCATCGACCTAAATGGCCAAGGCGTGCGTTATGCCTATGCTCGAGATCCCGATGGCAGTATGTTCGAGGTTGAAGCCTTGGATGTCCCGCAGTTCGAGGGCCCGATTTGGCTGGCGCACATCGCGCTGGTCACGCCTGATATCGATCAGGCCGTTTTGTTTTATCAAGACTTGCTCGGCGTTGCGCCCTACGGTCGGGTGAATAAAGTAATGGGCCCCCGATTTGATGAAGTCACGGGGATTGATGGCGTTCGAATACGGGCGGCCTGGTTTAACACGGGTAATATGATCCTGGAGTTTTGGCAATTCATTCAGCCGGAAACGCCGCCCACTCGGGTTGATCGCGCCTTTCAAGAGGCTGGGTACAACAAGTTCGCGCTGGAAGTGGGCAACCTTGATGCTGAGGTGACTCGTTTAGCCGCCCTTGGACTGTGTCCAGATGCGCCGATGGCGGTCGGTCATGGCGTGAAGGAAGTCTTTTTTAGAGACCCCGATGGTAATTTGTTTAGCCTGATCGAGACCAGTGAGGCGGCAGTAATGCGGGTTGCCGAACTAAAACAGATTGATTGGCTACCCTCGCCGGCGCGACCCGTTGTGAACACGGGCTAGCTTGAGAGGAAGGACAAAAGCAAATCGTTGACGGTTTCCGGAACTTCCAGCATTGGTGAATGGCCGACGTCCTTCAGTCGATGCACCGTCAGGTTGCTTGCATAGTCCGGCAAGGTCTCGATGAAGGATGCCACAAAGGTATCATCCCGCTCACCCCAAATCAGCAGCGCCGGTACGGCCGTTGTTGCCCTTTTAGACGGCCAATAGTCTGCGTCACAAATTTCGTCGGCAATTGGGATGTTGGCGCGGTACCAGTTGATGCCGCCGTCGATGGCGCCGGGTTGAGCAAGGCCCTTTTGAAAAACCTCGTCGTGTTCTGTCGTATAGTGGGGAAGGCCCCTAAACCCCGCATAGGCCTGCTGCCAGAGCTTTTCGGCGCCATTTTCGGTCATCCAGGTGTGCACCTTACCTGAGCGCATCGACCACATGTAGCGTGATCGGGCCCTTTGATCCGGGTCGGTTGCCAGCAGATAGATGAGTTGGTTGGCGGGGGGGGCGTTCAGCGCCACGACCTTGTTCAGCCGATTCGGATATTGCTGGGCAAAAGCCCAGGCGAGTGCGCCGCCCCAGTCATGACCCACCAAGGAAAATCGCGCCGAGCCCGTCAGGTGGCGCGCTAAGGCATCGATCTGCTCGGCAAGGTTTGCTAATCGGTAAGGGTTTAGATCTGTGGGTTTTGATGAAAGGTTCACCCCAAGGCCATCGATGGCAACCACGCGATAGTGTTTTGACAGGGCCCGCAGTTGATGATGAAAGGAAAACCAAAAGAGCGGAAATCCGTGATAGAAAATAACAAGGGGACCTGAGCCGGCCTCAACGTAATGTAGGTCAAGGCCCTTAAACCGAAAGTAAGCGGGTTTGAATTCGGTCATTTCTTTTGTTGGGCAATCAGCTCGTCTCGTAATTTTTCGGGGTTCAAGGCTTTTTCTTTGTCGCGCTCGACCACCTCTGGCGGCACATACCAATGCAGTTTCTCGCCCAGATAGGCTTCCCACACACATTCGGCCACCGCCTCGGCCGGGAGCGTTCTGCCAGCATCCTGCCGATCGTGATTAAGCGCCGGAAGGTTTCGAACCGGGCGTGATTGCCCTCGAACAAATCGAGACCCGGTTTGCCACAACGGCGTATCAATGATTCCGGGCGAGACATCCGCGGCTCTGGCGCCGAATCGGGCAAGTTCAACGCTCATGGCTTCGGTTAAGCCTTTTACCGCGACTTTGGTCGCGCCATAGGTCGCCATGCCGGGGGTGCCGAAACAGGCCGCAGAAGACGAGGTTGTGAAACACAGGGCGTTGGGAGTTTGCTTGATCAAGCCAATCGATGCGTGAATGCCATTGAGCACGCCAATTAAGTTTACATTGACCGTCGCTAGAGTCTTCTCGAAGGGTACTTCGTCCAAAAACCCGAAAACGGCGATGCCGGCATTGTTAAATAGGATGTCCAAGCGTTGCCCGGCGGCGTCGCCAAAATCGTTCATCACCTGATCAAATGCGGACTTGTCGGTCACATCCAAATAAGCGGTAAAGCAATCGTTATCGAGGTCCTGTTTCAAGACCTCAAGACCGGCCTGATCGACATCGGCGGCGCCGACAAACCAGCCGCGGGCATGAAACTGCAATGCCGTGGCGCGGCCAATGCCGCTTGCGGCACCGGTAATAAAGATGGTTTGTCGGGTCATGGGTTTTGCACTCTTAAATCTAGATCAGCACCATGCGAACACTTTTTGGATGGGGTATCAAGTCTGTCAATCGCTACCGCCTTATCCTTAGGTGATTCTTTGGCAAACCTAAACCTAAACCTAAACCTAAACCTAAACCTAAACCCAAACCCAAACCCAAACCCAAACCCCAAACCCCAAACCCAAAACCTAAGGCTAAATTAGACGCGCTGCTTGAGACAACGACCCGTAAACGCTTGGGGTTCGAGCCAAGATCTGTCGCTAAGGCGAGGGCCTCGCGAGGTTCGGGTTTGAAAGGCTGATATACTGACGAGCAAACGTTCGGCAAGGCCCTTGAAAACCTTACCGTATTAAAAATTTTCCGCAAACAAAAAGGTATAGCACGATGAGAATCTTCGCGGTCTTAGGATTATTTGTATTATTAGCTGCCTGTAGTGAGGCCCAGCAACGCTCAGACGCAGCACCCATTCCGGATGTAACGGGTCAGATTGAAAACACGCAAGGCGGCCCTGGTCAGGATGCCGAGGTATTAGCGCGGAAAGGCGTACCTGATCGCATTGATGCGGCACGGCTTGATAAAACCGATCCAAACTGGAAGTCGAAGGTGACCGAGCCGGCCATGATGTTGTTCGAGACGGGAAAGTCCTATTTTTGGGGCCTCGAAACCAATCACGGTACCATGACCTTTGAACTCTTCCATAAATCAGCACCGAAGCATGTTAATAGCACGGTTTATTTGACCCAAATTGGGTTCTATGACGAGGTGCTGTTTCATCGTGTTATTCCTGGTTTCATGGCGCAAGGCGGGGACCCAACGGGCACCGGTCGAGGTGGGCCAGCCTACAAATATGACGGCGAGTTTGCCGCAGGCCGATCGCATACCAAGCCGGGTTTGCTGAGCATGGCGAACGCCGGGCCCGGGACCGATGGCAGTCAGTTTTTTATTACGTTTTTGCCGACGCCGTTCCTAGATGGCAAACATACGATTTTTGGTGAAATCACCCAAGGTGAGGCGGTGCTGAAGGCCCTTGAAGCGCGCGGCAGCAGAGGGGGCGCAACTTCAGAAGTGCTTAAGATTGTGAGCGCCAGGGTATGGGTTCAGTAGGGTTAAGACCATCTAGGACCGGCCTGGATACGGTGTGCCGTGCTGGCGGTTGACGGGCGAATGAGCCGTCAGCGGAATGGGCGCGTCATTCACAAACGCGTTTAATGGGTGTGTTGTGTTCGATGGCGACGCACTCAAAGTTGTAGAATTTTCTAAGCAGGGTCGAGAGCCGGAAAAATTCAAAACCAGGCATTTTAGATTAACCAGCGTTGGCTTTTTCCGTGATTTTTGGTTGACTGAGACAAACCCTAAAGAGGCCGACAACCATGACACCACCACTTTGGGCTTTAGCCGCCGGTTGTGTGCCAGATGCGGCGCCCTGGGACATTCCACGAATTGCGGCCGCCGCCGGTTTTCATTCGTCGGGAATGTGGGTGGACCCCAAAACCACCTGGGACCGGGATGCACTTTCCAAAACGCAGCAATCGCTGAATGATACCGGGATCACCTTGGTCGACGTTGAAGTGGTTTGGCTTGAAGGTGCTCATCAGGCGACGGATACCCAAAAGTTGATCCTCGATGTTGGGCTCACGCTTGGCGCCCGTAATGTTTTGGTGGTTTCCAGACACGAAGATTACGATGCATCGATCGATCAGTTTAGGGCGTTATGCGAGCGGGTGGGTGATGGCCTGCGAGTTTGCTTAGAGTTCGGTGAGTTTACCCAGATAAAGTCATTGCAGGCCGCAAGCGCTTTTATCGCGGCGGTTGATCATCCTGCCGCGGGCATTCTCATTGATCTGATGCATCTTGCTCGGAGTGGGGAGGCGTTACCGGACCTAACGGAGTCCCGATTTCCTTATGTTCAGGCCTGCGACTTTTTGCAATCTTCGAGATTGATGACCGGTCGGGACTATATCCAAGCGGCCATCGATGACCGCTGCTGTCTTGGCGAGGGCGACGCCGCAGTCGCCCGCATTGATACGGTGCGTCATGCAAAGGTGGACGTGAGTCTTGAAATTCGGTCGCGGGCCCTGCGAGCGGCGTTCCCGGATCCCTTTCAGAGAGCTCAGGCAATCTTTAACCGCTGTCTGCGGGCATAGCCGCGCAAGGCGGCATTCACTTCCCTTGATCAAGTTGCTAGATTGAGATCTGCATTCATTCAAGTGAGGACGCATCGTGAATAAACCGCTCTGGCAATATAGTGCTGTTGACCTGCACCGCGGCATTACAGGTAAAGATTTTTCAGCGCGCGAGGTCGTCACATCCGTGACTGAGCGAATGCGCGCTGAAAACCCGAGCCTCAATGCGGTGGTTTATGATTACACCGATCAGGCGCTGGCCCAAGCTGATTTAGTGGATGAGCGGCTCGCAAAAGGGGCTGCTCCGAGAAGGCTCGAAGGCATTCCGGTCACGATTAAGGTTAATGTGGATTTAGCGGGTACGCCAACAACCAATGGCCTTCCGGTGTTTGCTAACAATCTCGCACCCGGCAATTCGCCGATCGTGCAGAACCTGCTCAACGAAGGCGCGATCATCATTGGTAAGACCAATACCCCAGAACTCTCAATGCGCGGCACAACCAATAACCCACTGCATGGCTTGACCAAGAGCCCTTGGGACGAGCGGGCATCGCCCGGCGGGTCCTCGGGTGGCGCTGGTGCGGCGTGTGCTGCTGGGTTTGGACCGATTCATCATGGCAATGATATTGCCGGTTCTTTGCGCTTTCCGGCATCGTGTTGCGGCGTTGCGACGATCAAACCAGGATTGGGACGGGTGCCAGCGTTTAACCCGTCGGCGCCGGCAGAGCGCGGTCTGCTGTCGCAGTTGATGTCGGTACAAGGGGCAATTGCCCGTGAAGTTAAAGATGTCCGATTGGCGACGCAAGTGATGGCGCAGGCAGATCCAAGAGACCCGTGGTGGGCGCCGGTGCCGTTCTTTGGACCCAAAATAGCAGGGCCGATTCGTGTGGCGCTCACCAAAGCATCACACGGTTACCCGATTCATCCTGAGATTCTTGCGCATCTAGATCAAGCGAAAGCCGCGCTAACCGCCGCCGGATACATGGTCGAGGAAGTCGATGTGCCGAGTATTACGCCGGCGGCAAAGGCTTGGTTTGATGTGGCGATCCTCGAGATCAAAGAAGGGTTGGATCCGCTTGCGCGCGAGCATGGCAGTCAGACCATTCAGAACATCTTCGACTACTACTATCAAATGTCCGACACCGTTGATTACAAAGGGTATATGAAGGGGGTCGGGGACCGCAGTGGCATTATTCGGCCGTGGAATGTTTTTTTGCAGGAGTATCCGCTGGTTTTAACGCCCTTTCTGATGCGCTCAACCTACGACTATGACCATGATGAAACCTTTGAAGGCAGTAAAGACTTGTTCGATTCGGCGATCTACAGCTATGGCATCAATTATATGGGCTTGCCGGCGGGGGTTGTGCCGACCGGCCTCATCGAAGATCGGCCCTCGGCGGTTCAGATTGTTGGGCAACGGTTTCGAGAAGATTTGATCCTGGATGCGTTAGAGGTGATTGAGCAGGCAGTTGGCGTTCTTAGTCCTCGGCTTTGGTGATCCGGCGCTTGTTTGGGTTCTTAGGGCCGGCGTTCAGGTCATGCGCGGTTGTTAATGAGGGTAAACCTACAGGTTTGTCGGGCTCTGGTGTTATCTCATCCTTGGTGAATCAGAGTTTAATCGTGATGGGAACAATAAATCGGAAGCACTGACCGATGGCCTATTGCTGATTCGATATTTGCGTGGATTTTCGGGTGACGCGCTCATTGCTGGGGCAATTGGTGCGGGTGCTGCAAGAA
>TARA_B110000240_G_scaffold65250_1_pt1 | contig 17804 bp, 9 predicted proteins | sample TARA_B110000240 | Tara Oceans TARA_B110000240 (sample SAMEA4397611) | marine metagenome | biome: Polar Biome; feature: [DCM] deep chlorophyll maximum layer (ENVO:01000326); material: water (ENVO:00002006), including particulate matter (ENVO:01000060) such as... | depth 17 m | reverse complement strand
CTTTATCTCTGTTTGTCTAACTTGTAAACGTTTGAAAATACCACCACACACGTATGTCAGTGATTCGCCAAAATGTCCTATCCCCGTGATTGTCATAAACTGTTGTTTATTGGGTAGAATATTTTAGGTAAAAATTAGATCCTAATCCAGAGTTCTATTCATTTTGGGCAACACTTGACGGCTACAATCAAATAACAATTAGACTTGAGTATACAGATTAACATCTGTTGGTGTAAAAAATAAGTTCAGCCACTTCTAGTGTAGTAAAAGTTATCAAGAGATAATCTTACAAAATAATCAAAAAGCCTTTCACGTAAGTGGAGGGCTTTTTGATTTAGGTAAATCTTGATTCACTCACGAAGCTACAAGTTAATCTACACCAATTGAGAAATACAACAGATGGATTACGAGACAATTTACGGCTAAAAATGCTCAAAATAACAATGATAGGGGTTACCACTACTCCTTCCGAAGTATCAACTCGTTTTCTAATTCTTCTAGAGACTTCCCTTTGGTCTCTGGCAGTATTTTTAAGAGTATGAAAAACCCGACTAATGCCACCATCCCAAATAAGAAAAAAGTGAATGCATTTCCTAAATGAGATAGCTCCCACGGGAAGACTAACTGCACCAATGAACTAATCAATGAATTGACAAAAGCAATGATCCCAATGACCAAACCCCTATATCTCAATGGATATAATTCTGATAGCAATACCCACATCACAGGTCCTAATGAAAAAGCAAAACACCCGATAAAACCCAAAATACCGATTAATATCAAGTTGGCATTAATACTAGTGGCTGCCTCTAAAATAGCCCCATCATTCTTACCGTACACCTTATTGCCTAAAGCCATCTTGATCTCTTTTTTGAAATCAATATCGGTATGATATACCTTTTCTGCTAACGGCATCAATTTTTCTGAATTTGCAAATTCAAATTGACTTATATTTTCTTTAGATAGTCTATACGTAGCTTGATTAAACCCATATGCACAGACTAATAAACTAATCGCGATGCCCGCTGTGCCTACCAGTAACAGTGGTCTCCTACCCATTCTGTCTATTAAGAATATAGCTACAAAAGTGAAAATCACAGAAATGGTACTCAGTAAAACTCCCGATAAGAAGGAAGCATCTGTGCCAATACCCGTTTGTTTAAAAATAGATGTAGCATAAAAATAAACGGCATTTATTCCTGTAATCTGTTGGAGTACACCTACTACTAAACCTACAGCTATTATAAAACGTAAGGATCGTTTGAATAAGTCTCCAATCCTTATTGGGGCTGCTTCTTTGTTAGCTTGTATGTTTTCTTCAATGCACGCAATCTCTAGCTGTCCTTTTTCTTCCCCGTGAATCTGTACTAATACTAATTTAGCTTCATCATATCTGCCTTTTAAGTATAGCCAGCGAGGGCTATTAGGCACGAAAAACAAGAAGATGAAATACAAGACAGCAGGAATAAGCTCCACTGCCAACATCCATCTCCAGACATTCTCATCGGTCAGAAAACTATTCTCAGGGATATTGTATTTATTGAAAAAGTAATTGCTCAAGAAAGCTGCAAAAAAACCAACTACGATATTTAACTGCTGTATAGACACTAACTTACCTCTATTTTCTGCAGATGAAATTTCTGCTATGTACATAGGAGCTAAAACCAGTGCCGCACCAAAAGCAAATCCACCTATTATACGTGCGGTGTACAGCATCTCATAAGAAGAAGCTAAGGCAGATAGTACCGCTGAAATGGCGTAGAGTAAAGCTACAAAAATGAGCACTCTTTTTCTTCCGAATTTATCGCTGAGTCTTCCAGAGAGCAACATGGCAAACATAGCCGCGAATGAGGGAGAGCTTACCACCCATCCGGATTGGATATCCGTCAAATCAAACTCAGGATTAGCAAAAGACATCACGCCTGATATAATACCTGCATCAAAACCAAATAGGAAGCCTCCTAGTGATACCACAAACGCAATGAAGACCAGTTTTTTATTCATAATTTATTAGGTTCTAAGATTACGCATCAATACAGAACAGATTGCATAGCACGCGGCTCTATTTCGAGTACTGTTTCACTGTCTCCTACTACCAGTTTATATCTAACTCTACTCTCACTCCTATTCATCACTACGGTGACCATCTTACCGTCTTTATTTTGAAATGATGTGCTTTCAATGGTGCTTCTACTCGTGGACGTACTTACACGTACTGCTCCAGGTTCTATAAACTTAGAAAAGTGACCAATATAGTAATAGGTAGGAGTATATATGAGCTCGTTTGTAGCGACATTGGCATGGATAGGAGCAAAACAAAAATTGCCTACATGATTTGGACCACCTCTCTCATCCAATAAAACATTCCAATCTGTCCAGCCTACCACTCCGCTATTGAAGTCACTAATCATGGAATTGCCGTAGCGTTCTGCATTGGGCCAAAAATGTAATTTCTCTGAATCAAATCCTTCTTGACACCCCTCGGTGAATAGCATGTTTTTAGATGGGAAGGACTCATTTATACTTTTCAGGTTATCGTATTTTGGCAAACCACCCGTCCACGTTTCATACCAATGAAAACCAATTCCCCACGCATATTTAGATGCTTCTGGATCTTCAAAAATGGTATTTGCTCTATGGCTCATTAAATCTCTATTGTGATCCCAAACCACAATTTTTTTATCTCCAAGACCTGCTTTTTCTAATGTAGGGCCTAGATAGTTTTTTAAAAAGTCACGCTCCTCTTCAGCTGTATAAACACAGGATTCCCAACGTTGGGTGGCCATAGGCTCATTCTGTATAGTAAGCCCCCATACAGGAATCCCTTCATTTTCGTAGGCCTGTATAAATTTTACATAATAATCTGCCCACGCTTGACGAAATTCAGGAAGTAGTTTTCCTCCTTGTAGCATGTTCTGATTGGTCTTCATAAAAGCAGGAGGACTCCACGGACTGGCATAAAATACTACATCATCTTGTATTAGCTCAATCGCTCTTTTGATAAACGGTATACGTTTTTCTCTATCTTTTGCTATAGAAAATGACTTCAAACCAGCATCACCTTCTTCTATATACGTATGACTCCCCAGCCCAAAATCACTACTGTGAATACTTGTTCTAATTATAGTATAGCCTATGCCCTCTTTACCATATAATGATTTTAATACTGTATTTTGTTGTTCATCACCCAATGCAGCAAACACCTCGGAAGAGGCATCTGTAATAGCTCCTCCTATGCCTAGATAAGTCTGAAAAGTCTTTTTGGGATTTACAAATACAGCAATATCCGTTTCTAAGGGTTGCACCTTACGAGTAAACTTCTGTTCACCTGTTTTGGATAATCGTAGGTCAGTATCCTTCGCTGTGGTGTACACTTGAAGTTCTTTATGGATATAGCTCTCCACGGATGAGCTCATTTTTTCGTGCACTTTGACATCTGAGCAAGATAGGATGAATACAACTGCGAATAGCCCGACTACTTTATATTTTTTAAACACCATAGTTTAATATGCACTAGTCTCTAGATTCGTGTTTTACCCAGTCTACTTCCATGACCCATTCCCATTCCATAGGCGACTTAGTGATTTTAGCATAGTTTAGAATGGCAAACATGGGCTCCGGATACTTATCTCCCTCACCTACATTACGAAAGACTTCTAGGTCATCTACACGATAGACGAGATCGCTTCCTTCCCATTCTACAGAGTACTCATGATACTCGCTTAGCGTGGTAGCTATGTCTGTACGTAGACTCCACCAGTCTCCTTTATCACAGGAGTCTAGACTTTTGATAGCACCTGCTGTGAAACGATTAGCATCTCCATCTCCGTGATGCTCGAAAATATCAATTTCACCAGATCCTGTCATTGGCCAACATATATCTTCATTGGCTTCTTGTACTGGGGACTCATTATTTCGTGCTCCTAGAATCCACCACGCTGGGAACATGCTAGGTTCTCCACTATTGCCTAACCGTAGTCTGGCTGTCCATTTCCCTTTGATGAATTCTTTTCTATTTTTAGAAGCGATACGCCCTGCTACATATCTAGTATCTGGATGTTGCTCACCATGTTTATCTAAATTATCACAGCTTCTCTCCTCTCCTATATTGACTACCTTTATTTTTAAGGTGCCATCACTCACTTCTCGTGTACCAAACTCATTGTCAGGTACGTAGCAATGAGTTTCATTGTTCACCCAGACTCGTTGGTCCTGCCAGTTCGTAGTATCAAATGCATTGAAGTCATCCACGAAATCTACTTTCCAAGTTTCTTGTGTTTGACAAGAGGATAGACTTAGTGTTGCCACTAGGACACTCAATAAATGGCAATAATATCTTTTTATCATGGATCTAATTCCTGAAATTTTAATGGTTGGTTTTAATCAACTTGGTAGAATATGAGCTCCCATCTTCCAAGCGAATCATTAAGAAATAGAATCCACCTGGATAATTATCTAAGGAAATTTGCTCATTTATTACTGACGTATTCTCTAAAGATCTGGATTGAATCAATAGTCCATTTACATTTAGCACATGTATCATCACCTCCTGATTTTGAACCATTTTTGCTTGGATCTTAAATAGATTTTTACTTGGATTAGGATAGACATTGAAATTTGAGAATCCAACACCTACGGCATCTATACTGGAAGTAGGCTCTGTAAACTGAACCCAATTCATATTGAAAGGAGATTGGGTAATCAATAGTCTCATGGTGTATCTCCCTGCCGGAAGCGTAACGGACTCACGGGTATTATTCCAGTTTTGCCAGTCACCTGTAAATGGAAAACTAGGTGAACTAATAACAGTCACATTCTTAGCAGTATCAAGGAACTGCAACTGAAGTCCACCTGTACCATATTGTGCGGCTGTTCTATAATCTACATTATAGGTTCCAGCTTTTGCCACATTTACTTCATAGTCTAAATAATCATTGGGGTCTAGGTAGCCCACATTTTCACCTCCACCGTCATCTGTAGTCGTCTCTAGTACTATACCTTCTTGATAATCAAAATCTTCTGCTTCAATTTTAGTAGGAATTTGATGCACAAACTGTAGCGTATTTTTAACATTTTGGAGCGTAAAGACAGCTAAAGCAGATGTATCCTCTGCCAAGACCTCACTCCCCGTGTAAGAGATCTTAATATCATCCGTTGATTTCAAAATATAATCCAATGCAAAATGGAGAATCCTCGGATTATCCGTATCTACAGATACGGCATTTATAGGAATACTTTCACCGTCTACAAAAATCTCAAAGTCACTAGGAGAAGATAGAAGAGTGGTAGCCATAAATTTATTGGTATTCATCCGAATACTGTACTCATCTATAGTTTCTGCCGCTACGAACGTTGTAGCTAATGAAGCCATATCTACACTGCTTTCTATACACTCAAAACTACCAAAATTGAACCCTGCTTGATCCACATAGAATCTTATTTTTTTATCACTTGCATCCAATACTACGTTTTTTATTACGGTGGTTTCCCAGCTTTGCCATCCACCAGTAGGACCTATAAAAGAAGTCTGAGTAATATCTGCATCTCCTGCTGCTAAATGCATACGACCACCAGAACCTCCTGAAGCCGCTCGTACATGAATATCATAGACCCCAGTTTCAGCTATATTAACTTCATATTGCATCCATTCATCTGTCTCCATGAACCCAATGTTGAATCCATTTGAATTTACATTATCACTACTGATCTCTATATCTACACCGTCATTCCGGTATGCCCACCCGTTATTCCATGCGGTATAGTTTCCTGTAGTCACAGAATAGTTAGCAGCATCACTGTCATAATATGCTTCTCCTATTACACCTAAATCATAATCTGACGCATAGACTACACCGGGTATACTGTTCACAGCAAAAGGTATGGTCTCATCGGAATAGACTTGTCTAAAAAGAGCATCCGTCACATCTTTCTGATACCGACAATTTTCTATTTTCAAATCCTCAGCTAATTGCATTAAGGCAGTTTTAGCAAAAGCAGAAGTTGGTCTGGTTCCTCCATTACTCCAGTAATCCAGTAAGGTCTGATAACCCGGATTTTTAGTGATGGATAAAGGACCAGCTACCGCTGCTACTTTTTTCATAGGCCACCACGCCCATCCCATGTCATTATCTTCATACAGTCGCACAGCATCTCTAAACCATACGTTGGAGTTTTCACCAGTTTCACCTAAGTACAAGGGAACATTGTACGTATTCTTCAAGTCCAGAAAACTTTGGATGGACGCTTGATCATTTATAGACCAATACTTATGTGGTGCATACACAAAATTATCATCCCAAGGTGGTGTGAGACCTGTGAAATCATTAGCCCACCAATTACCCTCTATGAATAAAATATGCCGAGTATCTACTACCCGGATACTATCTGTTATTTCTTTGTATAGGTTTTTTAAAGCAATACCTCCTGGCAAGTCCCAATTAGGCTCATTAAGCAAATCATAGCCAGCTACCCATTCTTCGTTGACATATCGATTCGCTATTCTTTGCCATAGAGCGACCATCTTATCTCGGTTCACTTTACTCTCCCATAGGGAAGGTTTAGTACTGTCATAATCTGAGATAGCTGCGTCTTTTCCCTGACCACCAGGAGCTGCATGCATATCTAGGATTACGTACATTTCGTTTTGTTTACACCATGAGATTAAACTATCTGTTAGCTCAAATCCTTTTGCAAGCCATGTCTGCTGGCCTTCAGTAGGTTCATCTTCTATTGGAAGAGTGAATAAATTATAATGGAAAGGTAATCGGACAGAGTTAAAACCCCGCGATTTCAAAGAATCAATATCTGTTTTTTGTACGTGATTAGTTAACCAAGCATCATAAAATGTATCTGTATTTGCTTCGCCTATAAGCTCTTGTATGTTAGCTCTAATCTCGTGTTGTGGATTAGCAAATCCTGCAGTTTGAAGCATATAGCCTTCCTGCACCATCCAGCCGCCTAAACCCATTCCTCTGAATAGAACGGTGTCTTGACTTTCATTGACAATGGCTTTGCCTTTCGTTTTCAAAAAGTGCTGAGCGTTAGAGTGAAGACTCACACAACATAAAAGCCCTAAGGCAATGGAAGCTAATTTAGATGTTATCATACGATATCCAGTAGTGAAGATTGTGTTTTTTTTAAGAAGAATTAGACTCTGTGATAAGAATTAGAAAAAAAGGAGGAGCAATCAAACAAACAAAACAACCGCCCCTTCTTTTCATCCCTTTATTTTTGTACTACAAATTTCTTAGTCAATATGGACTTATCTGTTTTGGTCGTCATATAGTAAATTCCACTTGGATACGCTGATGCATTTATACGCGCAGTCGTTTCATTTTTGAAATTCAAAGTTTGGATAATTTGTCCTACAGAGTTCATCACGGTCATTTCTTTTTCAAAATTAATAGCGTTTTTACCAAAAACTATGGTGATGTAATTATGTACTACAGTTGGTCGTATGCTAAATAAATCTTTATCTATGGTCCAGTTACTTACTCCAGCAGTTTCACACGTACCGTCAGTGGTACACGTTCCAAAACAAACTAAAATGGTAGTATCTGATAATGTAGCCTTTAAAAAACGATCATAATATGCAGTAGAGTCACCACAAGGCAGGCCTTTAAGGTCCTCTTTACAGCTATAATCACCACAGTTACCATTGGTAAACGTATAGTAACTGGTAAACCCTTTCGCTCTTCTACTACTAAAGGTATACACCCCATCACCTTCTGGATCCACCATTGGGTTGTCTCCTGGATTACCAAAGTTTCCTCCCCCAGCGATAAATATTCCGCCCGCATCTACTGTTATTGAAGATGTGTTGAGTTGGAACGTAATATCGATAGAATCTGTAATTAGCGTACAACTTCCGTCATCATCACACGTACCAAAACAAGCTTTTATAATCGTATCAGACATTACTGGTGGTAAGTATCGATCGTTGTAATTTTCAGGATCAGAACAAGGTAGTCCAGTTAGATTTTCTTTGCAATCCCATCCCGGACAATTACCATTTAAAAAGGTATAGTTGCTAGAGAACCCTACGCTTTTCTGAATAGTGATAGAATAAGTCCCGTCCTCATCTACATCTGTCAATTGATTATCTCCTGGCACACCAAATCCAGTGCCACCGGCTAAAAATATACCGCTTGCATCTATTGACGCGATAGTTGCGGTATTCAGTTCAAAGGTGATGTTGACTTGAGCAATTACAGACGAGAATGTAAGAGCGAAAACTAATAATGATAGTACTTTTCTTTTCATAATGATTTTTAGTTAAGTGTTATTTTTTTAAAATTAATGAAGTTATGATGTATTTCTTGTCTACTGGCAAATGGTAGTTTAATGTATAATTACAAGAGTTATAGAGCTCTCAAAGTGATATTATCTACGGTGACTCCATCTGTACCTAGGTCAGCTCCACCACTTCTTATGACGAAGTAGGCTGTAGCATCATTTGGAAATTCAAATGTCCCGTCTCCCCCACCATTACTGCAAGAAAGGCTCGTTAATGGCCCATCAAAAGGCTCGCTACCGCATCCATCCCACGTATTTAATCCTAATCTGATTCCTCCGTCAGTGTAGTCTACCCCAGCGGTAGGTGCAACTGTACCTACATATACTTCAAACCAGCAATCTGTCATTCCGCTGCCAGCTATATCCAGCTGTATTTGATACGTGGTGTTAGCCTCTACAGTGATTGATTGGTATATTCCGACTTGTCCCCAGCCTCCTCCAGACCATACCGCTGTACCATTCTCAAATACTACATCCGCACCGTCTCCTATGGGCAATACAGTCCAAGATGAACTGTCATTTAGTTCGCCGTTTTCCAATAGGTTAGATCCAGTAATGTCTTCTGCTATTGAAATAGTTTGAGTAGTTTCGGCAGTACCACCGTCTGTAAATATTTTGAATTTTACCTCATAATCTCCTTTCAAGTAAAATAACTTTTCAGTCTGGATACCTTCCGCTGAAGTGTTGTCTCCAAAATTCCAATGGGTATACCATGTCTTCATGGTAGGCTCTCCAGCGAAAATTATTCTATTCGCATTATCAGGATCTATGGTATAACTAAACATGGCATTACTGCTAGTAGGAGCTACGATCACTTCTTCCTCATCACTACTACAAGCTGTTATGAAGAAAAGCGAGAAGCATACCAAAAGGGAAAGAGTATATTTTATGTTTTTCATTGCTATTTTTTTATGATATATGATATGGATGATTTAGTACCCAGGATTTTCCAATAATTTTCGATTGTTATTGACCCTATCTTGACCTATAGGCAAATAATAATGTTGTTGATAGAAATTCATTTTTTGAGATTCTGCAGGAATCACTTCGTATGTAAACGTTTCCGTTCCTACATTATCAATGTGACGGAGTGACTTTATTCCTTCAGTTTGTACGCTTAATTCCACCTCTGCAGTTCTCCATCTTCTTACGTCCCAGTATCTTTGATCTTCAAACGCAAGTTCTATTTTTCTTTCATTTCGGATACGATCTCTCAGGACTGTTCCAGAGTAAGATCCCAGGTTTAAGTTTTGGGTTAATCCGGCTCTGATCCGTATCGGTTCTATATAGGTCCTAGCTAGTCCATCCATATTCATCTCCACAGCAGCTTCTGCTGCATTAAGATACAGCTCACCTAAACGAAAAAGAATACAATCTTGACCAGAATAATATTGTTGGATCAACAACGGTGTAGATCCATCTTCCAAAAATTTTCTGACATAGGCACCAGTCTTAGTTGCATCTGGGTGAATACCCATCCCATCTTTTCCTATACCCGTACCCGTATTTACATCTATTTCACCATTTCTCTCCGTAGCATACCACGTCTCTATGCCAGAGCCTTGAAACATATCATTATTCGTTAACAGCGTACCTTTAAATCTAGGATCTCTATTCTCAAAGGGATTATCCGGATCATACCCTGAACCACTTTCTGCAGGCAATAATCCTGTGGCCAAGACTTCATAGCTATCCATTAATCCTTTAGTAGGTGACATACTTGATCCCCAGTCTACTCGGTAACTGTAAGGTGTATTATGCAGATCGTAGGAATGGCCTTTTTCAAAAGGAAGCCAGATTTTAATAAAAATGGTTTCTACTTCTGTATTATCAATGAACAATCGACTGTAATTTTCTGAAGGATCTGCATATTGACTAAATAGTGAATACCCCCCTTCATTAATCACTTTGTCAGAAGCATCCAATGAGATCTGGTAGTACCCATTAGCAGCAGAAGCCGGAATACCTACGAGTCCATTTAGCTGGACTGCCCCATACTTAGCGATACTTCCAGCATATAAAGCTGCTCTAGATTCCAATGACTTAGCTGCCCATTTTCCTGCTCTACCTTTTTGTGCGGGCCACCTATCTGGTAATAAGTCAAATGCTTTCTGTGCATCTTCTAAAACCTGATCGTAGACTTCTTGCTCTGTATTCCGAGTAGGAAAATACTCGTCAGCAGGCGTAGTGCTAGGATCTTGTGCTTCTAAAATTATCGGTACACCTCCGTACCTTTTAGCCATAGCAAAGTAGCTATATGCTCTCAAAAAATAAAGTTCACCTAATCGGTTTTCTTTTTCTTTGGTAGAAAGTACATCTTCACCTAATAGCTCAATGTTCCTTAAAGAATAATTAATTTTCCAAATATTATAATATCCCCACCAGTCTAGTGGCCAGTAGTTAGTAGACGTACCCCAGTTACCTGGTCTGATAGAATTATTAGCTGGAGTCCAAGAGTACGTGCTCGTTGCCAGATCAGTCAAAGCATCTCTCTGAGCTCCATATCCTGCACCACCGCCAAAATCCTTCAAATAATCCCAAGGCATGTTATCGTAAATCTTAAAGAGGTACGTGTCCATCAGATCACGGTCGCTCCAGACATCACTCTCAGTAATCTGATCTAACGGTGGCTGATTTAAAAACTCTTTTTTACAAGAAGTAGCTGCCAGAACAACTAGAGTAAGAAAAAATGTATATCGTTTCATCTTGTTTGTTTTTTTATAATGTTAAATTAATACCGAAAGTTGTGGACTTCGTCTGTGGGTAATACCATCCAGTGCCTGATTGCATTTGTGGATCAAACTCTTCATCATATGTTTTTAGGACAAAGAGATTATACGCTGTGAAGAACACTCTGATTTCTTTAAATCCTGCATCTGTTTTCCCAAATTTAGGTAATGTATAGCTCAGGTTAATGTTTTTTCCTCTGATGTGGTTGCCGCTTCGTTTCCAAAAGTCTGAGTAGCGATAATTATTATCATTAAATCCTCCTTCGGTAATTCTCGGATATTTTGCCCCTGTATTTTCTGGAGTCCAATAATCAAGTTGATAGGTGTACCCATTGAAACCATTTCTAAGTGGACTTTGAGCTTCTCCATCGAGATAAATATCATATCCCATAGCACCTGTCAGTAGCATAGATATGCTAAACCTTTTATAAGTAGCTGAGAGGTTTAGCGAAAAATTATACGCAGGCTTATCCCCATTTCCAAAAACTTTTTGGTCTTTAACATCTATGATATTATCACCATTTAAATCTACATATTTCACATCTCCAGGCTGCAGTGTAGTATTCCCATTATTGTCTTGTATAGGGCTTGCGGCTATATCTTCCTGAGTTTGAAAAAGACCATCTGAAGTATATCCTCTTCTCAAATTAGTATAGCCTCCTGTTTGTGTGAGATTTCCTCTCATAAACTCATCTGAGATCACTGCTTCGTCAATAAACTCGATAGTCTCTCTGGAATAAGAAAAATTAGCAAATGCTCCAAATTCCCAGTTCTTTTTAAGTTTTTTATTGTAATTAATGGAAGTTTCAAAACCTTCATTAGAATATTCATGAAAATTTTGTGCGGCTAGTCCCACACCTAACGTACTGGGTACACTACTAGAGCCATAGGCTAGTACTCCATTTTTGTTTCGTTTAAAATAATCAATAGAAAGACTAAGATTACGATTAAATAATTCCATATCTATACCTACATCATAAGTCGTGATCGTTTCCCATGTCAAATCTGTATTAGCCAAAGAAGTATTATCTATAGTAGGGATGGCCGTCTCATTGATTGCAAAAAAGCTATTGTACGTAAAACCGGATAACCACTGATAAGCCGCGGTACCGTCATTTCCTGCAGTTCCCAAGGAAGCTCTCAGTTTTAAGCTTGGGATTTTATCCTTAATCTTTTCAAAATAAGGCTCTTCAGATATTCTATATCCAGCAGATACAGAAGGGAAAAAACCCCACTGGTTACCCGGTGCAAATCGAGAAGAACCATCATACCTGAATGAAGATTCTATAAAATACTTTGCCAAGTAATCATAACTTACTCTGCCCACTAAGCCCAAACGATTTTCCCTAAACTCTCCGCCATTTGCATCCTTATTTTCATTTGATCCAGCAAATAATTGATCAATCAAACTTGATTGAAAATCTTGTCTTCTTCCATAGAAGTTTTCTCCTTGGACATTTTGAAGCTCACCTAGTAGTAGTCCTGAGATACTGTGTTTATTAAATTGTCTCTTATAATTTACAGATTCTTGCAGTACATAGTGATTACTATAATTCATGCTTTGCGTTAAGACAGTCTCACTAAATGATCCCTCTGGACTAGCTATAAACTCATCATACTCTCCGGTTAGTCGATTTAGGCTATACAGCTCATAACTCTTGCCCCATGTCTTACTGTACGAAGTATTGTTTACTAATGAAGCATACGATTTTAGTTTTAATCCTTGTATTCCTATTTGATTAGCATCCCACTCTAAAGAGACTTTGGCATCCATACTATTATTCCTAGCTCGATAATATCCCGCATTGAAATCTTTAATACCCTCCAAAATATGATTTGGGCTGAAACTAGGTCTGGCTGGTGTACCATCTGGGTAATACGCCAAGTTAGTGGGTAATGCTCTACTAAGCTCTCTAAAAATGTCATAGGCAGAGTAGCCTGGAGCTTCATTTACTCTTCTTCTCCCTGCTAAATTGACCTGTAAGTTTAAATACTTATTTATACTCGCATTCACATTCGTTCTGAGGTTATACTGCTGATAGCTCAATACATCTTGGGTATAATTAGACCCCTGATTTAAAAAACCCGCAGATGCAAAATATTTTATCTTTTCACTTCCTCCGGACAAATTCAAGTTATGCCGTTGCTGAAAACCCCACTTTTTGAACATCGATTCTTTCCAATCTACATTTGGATAATTGATAGGATCAGATCCAGATCTAAATGCTTCCATCTGCTGCTCAGAATAAAAAGGTGTTTGTCCGTCATTAGCTAAACCTTCATTTAATACAGTAGCATATTGTATGGAATTTAAAAAGTCAGGATATTGAGTAAAAGCAGTATTTGTAAACTGGTTACTATAGTTTAATTCTGGCTTCCCTATTTTACCCTTTCGTGTAGTGATGAGCACTACACCATTTCCACCTTGCACTCCATATACAGCCGCGGCTGCCGCATCTTTAAGTATAGAAATACTTTCTATCTCATTCGGATCTAAATCATCCATATTGCCAGGAGAGCCATCCACTATCACTAGGGCGTTGCCAAAATTTCTAATTTCAAATGAAGAACCACTAAAACCTGGCTCTCCACTACCTTGTCTTACAAACAAGCCTGAAGCCATTCCTTCTAATGCATTACTTACATTAGGCACAGGCATTTTTTTGAGTGTTTTCGGATCTATAGTAGAAACAGCTGAAGTTAATTTAGCCTTGGACTGTTTACCATAACCTATCACTACAGCACCATCTAGATATTCTTCAGAAACCAGAGCTACGTTAATTACTTTTCGTTTGCCTATTTTGACCTTATTGGTGGTATATCCTACATAAGAAAACACGAGTACCGCTGAATCCGGCGAAATGTTGAGTGAAAACTGTCCATCAGTTTCAGTGATAGTACCTGTATAAGTGCCTTCTACCAAGACGGTGACCCCCATTAGAGCCTGTCCAGTGTTAGCGTCAGTGACCGTACCTTTTATTTCCACCTGAGCCTGTACAAATAGGGTGGTAGTGAGTACTAGTGTAAAAAGAATATTATATCTCAGCATTACGTATTAATTTCTTAAAACGAAAGTATTGGCAGATGGCTAAAACAATTCTTTTTGAACTACGACAATACTACGACACTATGTATAATAAATTGAAAATCAATACAATGAATCTTTTTTATTGACCCATTAAAACACATTTAATACTGAATTTTACTGATAAAAGGAGGAAATATACTTAGTCAAATCGTCATCAGGCTCCAAATTGAACCTCTTTTTAAGTCGATATCTACCCTGCTCTACTGCTCTAACGGAAATATTCAAAAGAGAAGCGATTTCTTTAGTACTCAAGTTCATTCGAAGAAGCGAGCACATACGCAGATCATTTTTGGTCAGCTTAGGATGCTTTTTCGTCATTTTATCGAGAAAATTATGGTCTACTTCATTCAGGTACAAATTAAATTCGTTCCAGTAATTTTCGTTTTTCAATTCATACTCCACCTTGCGGATTAAGGATCGAAAATTGCCTTCAGGACTCTTTTCATATTCTATCAAGTTTTCTTTAAGCTCTGTGAGCACTTCATTCTTATGTGCCATTTGAACGGACGAAAACATTAGTTTAGAGTTTTTTGCATCTACTTCTGTTTCTAATTTCTCATTTTGCAATTGCAATATTTTACGATTAGCAGAGGCCTCTCTTCTTTGTATCCAAAATTTTAAAATGGAGAAAGACACTGCTGAAAAAATGATTAAACCCAAAATCCTAAACCAAGTCTTCTGCCAAAAAGGCGGTTCTATGTGAATAGTAACCGTCTCATTTCTTCCTTTATGCTTTATTCTAAAGATATACGATCCAGGATCTAGATTTGTGTACGTCGCACTTGGTTTACTTCCTTGGATGTATTCCCAGTCGTCATTGAAACCTTCCAGTTTAAAAGCATACTCATTTTCTAATGGATCCGTATAATCTATCGCATTAAAATAAATTGTAAAGGACTGATCTAAGTAACTTAAACATATATCACTACTATGCTCTATAGGCTTATTGAGTATCGTTCTACCATTCTCTAGTTCCCCTACTGTGACACTATTGCCATAAATTTTCAAATCCGTAAAGATTAGTTCTGACACGAGATTATCTTCTATCACATTCTTTGGATGTATCGCATGTAAACCATTGATGCCTCCAAAAAATATATTCCCTTCCCTATCTGTTAGTATCGCACTTTGATTGAACTGATTAGTGCTTTGAAAAGACCTGAAATTAAAGTTTTTGATACTTTTGCTTTTCTTATCTATTCTACTGACCCCTTGAAAAGTAGAAACCCAAATAAAGCCATTTATGTCTTGGGTTATCCCCATAACATTATCAGCTATCAGACCATCTGCAGCTTTAATCTTGTCAAATCGTTCTTCTCCTAACCATCGATTTAGCCCACCACCTTCAGTCCCTATCCATATTTCACCATCGCTGTCTTGAAATATAGTTCTTATCTCGTCATTACTGATAGAGGAAGAATCGTTCGGATTATACTTAAAATGATAATAGATACCCTCGGATTCATCCATCATGTCTAAACCCTTATCTATAGAACCTATCCAGATCCTATCTGCGTTATCTACAAATACAGTCGTAATATTATCATCTGTTAAGCTATTCAGCACGTTAGATTTAGGTAGAAACCGTTCAGTTTTTTTGGTATGGATATCTACAGTAAATAATCCATCTCCTAAAGTACCTACCAGTAGTTTCCCTGTTTTCTTAATTTCAGCTATGGACCATACATTTGGGTGCCAATCAAAAAAATGTCTAAATGATTTTGTGGCAGGAGTATACAAATCCAAGCCTCCGGCAAATAAACCTACCCATAACTGTCCTTCACTATCTTCGAATATTGTTTTTACCTCATTAGCAGCTATAGAACCTGAGTTAGCAGGGTCATGAATAAAACGTGATGCTTCTAGATTACCATTATTCACCCATCCTAGACCTCCTCCATCTGTTCCTACCATTACTTGTCCATTCTGACGCTCTACTATGGACAATATGCTCTGCACAGGTAAGTCATTTTTATTTGTAGCCTTTGGCGTATAAAAATCAAACCACGCTTTATTGGGCTTGTATATGTTCACTCCTCCATTAAACGTACCAATCCAAATATTCCCCGTCCTATCACCTAAGAAACAAAGTAATGCATTACTGTTTAATGCTGCTTGATCATAGGCCTGATATTTATAAGAGGACATCTTTTCAGTATGCGTATCGTATACATTCAGTCCATTACCGTCTGTGGCTATAAAGAGTCGACCATCTGCTGTTTTAAATAAATCAATTACAGCATTAGAATTTATTTTTCGTTCTGCATCATCTTTTGTAAATAAAACGAAACTCTTATCCTTAAGATTCATCTTATACAGTCCGGTACCCTGTGTACCCACCCATAAATCCTCACCATCTAAGAGTAACGTTTTTCTAAACCCATTCATATTGGGGCTATTAGGTAGCGTCAGTTGTCTCATTTCTAACTGAGCAGCTGAAATATAATTCAGTCCATCACCTGCTGTTGCCACCCATATTACCCCATACTTATCTTGCACCATATCAAAGACTATATCGCTCGAAATACTGCTATTTTCAGTATTGAATACTATAGCCTCTTGAGAGGCTGGATGATACTTCAATACTCCTGCACCTACTGTAGTAACCCATATATTGCTGTCACGGTCTTCATAAAATGATGAAATTTCTGCATCTTGTATAGATGCAAAAGCTGAATCTGTCTGAAGATTAAGGAACTTATCGCTGGCTTTTGACTTAAAGTTAATTCCATTTTTCCGAGTACCTACCCATAGATTATCACTCCTGTCCTCGAATAAAGCAGAAATGTGTTTCCCTTTAAACCCCCCATGTCCAGCTCCTGTTTTATTAGATTGATACACCTCAAATGAATACCCATCATATTTATTTAGCCCATTCTGTGTTCCTATCCAGATATACCCGTGCTGATCTTGCAGCAGTGAAAAAATAGTATTGTGTGAAAGCCCATTATTGATAGAGAGGTGATCAAAATATAATGAACTAGAATCCGCCTGTCCACAACAAACATGAGTGAGTAAAATAAACATCCAGATACAAGCTCCGGATAAAATAAAATTTGTTTTCGAAAAAATAGACACGTTTTCTCCTATTGGTTTCACAAATTTGAGGAAATTATTCGCATTTCAAGCATTACCTGCTGCTCATGAAAGTGGAATAATGAGAAACTATCGAAAATACCAACTGAATAATGCAATGCCATTTTGTAAAATCAAATTAATTTCAATCCGCTTAAGACAAAAGGAAATACCAATCCGTACAATCAAAAAAAAGGTTGGATTGCACCAGAAAAACAAAATCCATCGTCAGGAACTCCTAGTTCTTTTGGCTCAATTCCTACAACTGTAAAAGCTAGCACATCCACTATATCATCAGCCAATCCACTTAGTTATAGTAGTGAACCAAGCACATCCACTATATCATCAGCCAATCCACTTAGTTATAGTGGTGAACCGAGCTACTTTTTTGCACTTGAGAAAAGATTTATCTGCATGGAAAAAGAGTTATATTTTATTGATTCTGATGCTGAGTACTCTATTGCATTGAATATTGGCATTAAATCAAATGGGGGAGGTTTCCTGAAAATCCGTGTACTTGAAACGAGGGAGGCGAATCGTAACTTAGACAAGCTAATAAGTTTAAATAGCAGCTGTTCCTTTTTGTCTGCCTCCGTACTTGATGCCCGGAGGGCCAA
>TARA_B110000240_G_scaffold20909_1_pt1 | contig 18134 bp, 20 predicted proteins | sample TARA_B110000240 | Tara Oceans TARA_B110000240 (sample SAMEA4397611) | marine metagenome | biome: Polar Biome; feature: [DCM] deep chlorophyll maximum layer (ENVO:01000326); material: water (ENVO:00002006), including particulate matter (ENVO:01000060) such as... | depth 17 m | reverse complement strand
TGTAATGCAGCAATCTCGTTACCAGTTACTAGAATTTCAGCTACTAAGGCGTCAGATACCAATCCTAATGACTCTTGCAAGTTATCAATAGAATTTCCTTCGTCAACCGTAGCATTTGTAATTAGTTCGTTTACTTTACTATTAAAGTCACTAATTTGTTTTACTTTTAATCTTGCCATGTTTATATAGTTGTTTATTTAGGCCTAAAGACACGTTGTTGTGTCCTTTCATAGTTATTTATCGTTATATAATGATTTTTAAAGGAGCATTACCGCTTTAAAAGACATTTAATTTTATTTAATTCTTTAAAAAAATAAAAGCCGCTATGTAGCGGCTTTTAGTTGTTATATTATAGTAGTAGTTTAGCTTGAAGCTCTTTGATATGAAATTTCTAGATCATCACTAGCTTCTAAATCAAATCCAGCTGCAGATCCATTCCAATATAATAAGTCTCCCGCGACTATATCTGTGATATTTCTTATTGTTGTACCACTATCTCCGGAGAAGTATAAAGGTGCGAACTCGCCTGTTTGAGATATATCAGTTTGTAAACCATTTACTCTAGCTATTACCATACTATCCGAGAACGGTGTATATGCAATTCCAACAGCCGATGCTAAAGCACCGTCACCTGTCGTAATGTTTACAACAAGATCTTGTTTGTGATCTATACCCGTTACAGTAACACCACCGCCAGATCCTTCTTCATCCTCGATCATTACTAAAAGAGGTGGAGTACCTGCCGAAGAAGATACCATACCGTTAGCATTAACGAATGTACCCGATCCAGTTAATAGTATATCACCACCATCTGCTCTTGTTAATGTTAAAATAGAATCAGTAGATGCTGATGTTAAACCAATTGGCATTGCAGTTGCTTGTGTAAAAGTTTGTCCGGCAGCATCACCAGCTACTTCTATAATTGTAATACCAGTTGCAGTGCCACCAATGCCTACACCTAAAGTTAAAACTAACTTTGGATATACTGTATTGTTGTTACCATTTGTGTTTGCTTCAGTAGAAGCTGTAATATCAACATTGTTTGCTGCACAAGCTGCATTAATATCTATAACCATTTGAGTAGCTGAGATAGTTAAGTATGCACCTCCAGTACCAGGGAATGTTCCGTCGGATGTTGAGAAAGAAACACTAGCAGAATTATTACCATCTGAAAGTGTAATCGCCATAGCAGAGTTATTTGCTCCAGCATCTGCTGAAGAAACTATTACAACATCACCATTTGATGGGTTTAAACTGCCATCGTAAGATTTTAATATAGTTGGCAATAGAGGGTTACTTGCTACTACACCACTAGATACGCTAGTTTGATTAATTAAAGCAACTATTCCTGCAGTATCTAAATTTTCAAATGCACCTACAGCGAGTTGTATGCTGTTTATATTAAGTGAATCACCTGTTGTTGTTGATAGGTTACCTAGAGTTGATGTAACTACAGTAGGTACCGCATCTTTAAATTGGAAGTATACTTTATCGCCTCCATCAGCTTCTACATTAGTAATACCACCTGGTTTTACATTTGAAGCATACCATGTATTACCAGCAGATCCTGCTGATAATTGTGCAGGCTCTACAAAATTATCAATAATAGTATTAAATGGTTTAATATGAATTACTGTGTTATTATAGCTTGCTGCAACTGCTAGTCCTAATTTAAAATCAATAGCATCTACATGACCAAATGGTAATAGATTACCATCATTCCCTATACTAACTATTTGACCTATACTTATATTCTGTGGAGTATCAAATTCCATTCTAAATCTTTCATCCTCCTCTTGTATTGCAAATCTAGACTGTACTAAATCTACAGCTATTTTATCACCAAAGAAACTAGAAGCATCTTCACCTGCGATTAATGGTTTACCAGAATCAGATACTTCAAAGAAAGCAACTTCTGTAATTCCAGCAGCAAAACCATTTGCTCTATAGTTTTTATATGAGAATGCATCTACATCCTTTGCAACGAAAGAAATAGTTCCTTCAGCTTTTGCAGTTATTTTAACTATTTGTAAACAAGTCTTACCCTCATTATTAACTAACCAATCTCCGGTTTTGATATCTAAACCAGTATAAGCTCTAGTAGAACCTGATCTAGTTTCATCAGAACCTATTGCTTGAGTATCAATAGAACTAACAGTAATATTAAATTCAATACCAATATTAGAACCATTAGGTCCTAATCCTGTGTCGTCGTCATGTTCGTATCTCTTGGATATTTCTGTAGATGTTACAGTTCCCTTTAAGAATAGTATCGGATTATCTGTGTTATATTCAGCCATTTACTTTTTTGTTATTATTTAAAGGGTGGCCGAAGCCACCCTATTTTTATATTACTTTATTAGAATGATAAGATTAAGTATGCATGAGGCAGCTTAGATGGGTTACCAAATGCTCCAGCAACTGCATTACCATAAGTTAACGCTGACTGATCAACTATTAATTTAATGTTATATGATCCTGCGCCAGAGAATGAAGCTCCACCCCATTGTCCATCAGCACCAGATGCTCCATCCGTTGTAGCTTGGTGTGTAAATGCACCCATACCTACTTCGTATTGAACTTGTTTAGTATCTCTATCATAATGTGCAGCTGTATAATTTCCAGTTGCAGGATTCCAACCATAACCGATAATCGATGTTGGAGGATTCGTGTCTGAGAAATTAAGAGTTACATCATGTCCACTATTTCCACTATTAGCAGTTTGTGAAATAATACTTGCTCCACTAGTTTCAAATCCAGTTGCAGATACAAATACAGTGTTAGCAGTAATTAAAGCTTCGTTAACATCATATTCTAATCTTACTAAGTATTTCTTTCCACCACCAGATCCGTCAGCTCCATCGTCTCCGTCAGCTCCAGCAGCTCCGGGAATACCCTGTGCTCCAGTATCACCTTGAACACCTTGTTCTCCAGTTACACCTTGAATACCCTGTGGTCCAGCTACAGTTGAATCAGCTCCATCTGTTCCTGGTGTTCCATTATCTCCTTTAACACCGGGTAGTCCTTGAATTCCTTGCGAACCAGTTAATCCAGTATCTCCTTTAACACCTACGTTTCCTTGTGGTCCGACTAGTCCTTGAATACCCTGTGGTCCAGCCACAGTTGAATCAGCTCCAGTAGATCCAGCTACACCTTGAATACCTTGTGGTCCTTGAATAGAACCACCTGAAATCCATTGAGTTCCGTTCCATATCCATAATGAATCGTCTGTTTGATTTATATAAGCATCACCTTGTGTGTTTCCACCTGCAGGTAGACCACCTACATTAATAACAGCACCTTGCATTGTAATTCCAGTTCCTGTTGAACCAGTAGCTCCTTGAATACCTTGAATACCTTGATCTCCAGTAATACCAACATCTCCTTTAGCTCCTGCTATTCCAACCGGTCCTTCTGGTCCAGTAGATCCAGCTACACCTTGTGCTCCAACATCACCTTGAATTCCTTGTGGTCCAGCCACAGTTGAATCAGCTCCATCGTTTCCAGCAGCTCCAGTATCACCTTGAACACCTTGTTCTCCAGTTATACCTTGAATACCCTGTGGTCCAGCCACAGTTGAATCAGCTCCAGCAGCTCCAGTATCACCTTGATCTCCTTTAGCTCCAGTTGTTCCACTAGAACCAGATGTTCCAGCGTTACCAGCAGCTCCTTGTGGGCCAGTTGGTCCAGTTTGTCCTTGTGGTCCATCGTCTCCATCGTTTCCAGCTACACCTTGAATACCTTGCAGTCCTTGTACTCCATCAGCTCCGTCAGCTCCATCGTTTCCAACAGCTCCATCGTTTCCGTTGTTTCCAGCTACACCTTGAATACCCTGTGCTCCAGTATTACCAATAACACCTTGCAGTCCTTGTGCTCCATCAGCTCCAGCTGCACCTTGAATTCCTTGTGGTCCAGCAACTGTTGAATCAGCTCCGTTAGCTCCAGGAGTACCCTGTGCTCCATCAGCTCCATCAGCTCCGTCAGCTCCATCAGCTCCAGCATCACCTTGATCTCCTTTAACACCTTGTAAACCTTGTGGTCCAGCTACTGTTGAATCAGCTCCAGTTGCTCCAGGAACACCCTGCGCTCCAGTTGCTCCATCAGCTCCAGTTGCTCCATCAGCTCCAGCATCACCTTGAATACCTTGTTCTCCAGTTACACCTTGAATACCTTGTAATCCTTGTGCTCCATCAGCTCCGTCAGTACCGTTATACCCAGCAGCTCCATCGTTACCATCAACACCATCAACACCATCAGCTCCAGCATTACCTTGAATACCCTGTGCTCCAGCAGCTCCATCATGACCATTAATTCCAGCTTCACCTTGTAAACCTCTAAGGCCTTGTTGTCCTTGTGCTCCATCAGCTCCTTGAGTTCCAGTAGCTCCATCATGTCCAGGAATACCCTGAGCTCCAGCTTCACCAGCCTCTCCAACTATACCTTGTGGACCTTGTGGTCCAGCAACAGTTGAATCAGCTCCATCAGCTCCAGCTACACCTCGTACACCTTGAATACCCTGTATACCTTGTTCTCCTTGTGGTCCGGTCGGTCCGTCAAAACCTTGATTACCTTGATTACCTTCTTCACCTTGTATACCTTGTGCTCCACCTGGTCCCTGAGGGCCAAGTTGTCCTTGTACTCCCATTTGACCTTGTGGTCCAGCAGCTCCATCGTTACCATCAACACCATTAATTCCATTGTCTCCAGTAAGGCCTTTATCACCAGTAAGACCAGTGTCACCTTTTAAACTTTCAAGCCATAAATCTTCAGTACCAACATATCCGTTTTTAACTGCAGTCCTATATGCCGAGTCTCCATCAACACCAGCAGCTCCATCAACACCATGATCTCCATTAACTCCATCCAGTCCAGCGTTTCCTTGAGCTCCTGTAAGTCCAGGAACACCTTGAATACCTTGAAGACCTTCATCTCCTTTAACTCCATCAACACCATCAGCACCTGAACTTCCAGATGTTCCAGACGAAGTAGATTGTTCTGGGTAATTTAATGAAACTTGATTAGCACCAGGACCAGATGTGGCAGTTACACCACCATTCATGATTATAGTTCTAATATCGTTGTATGAGTCTCCATCAACAGTTAAGTTCATGTTATGTGGAGAAGCTATATTATATGTCTCGTAAAATAAACCAAAATCATCTCCTGCAGCAAACAAATATGTTTCTCCTGGAGTAGTTGAATTGGAATCCCATGATACGTGTAATTCAATAGCATCATCTAATTCTTCTGAATTAGGATTGTTAACATCTAAGTCTGTAACGTTTATATAGTTCCAGCTTGTAATTTTATATACAGCGTATTCGCTGTTGTTTCTTGTATTAGTAAAGAATATGTTTGTTGAGTTTCCATCAACTGTAATTCTTTTTTCTAATAAGTTTTCTAGATATTCGTTTCTATAACCTTTATCGTCTTTAATACCTACTTTAATTTTACTAACTTGAGCAGGTACTGCAGAGTTAAAGAATAACTCTCCTTGAGCAGGATTTAAAGATGAATAACCATCTCCTAAATCTTTTATTCCATATACTGTACTAGGCATTGTATATCTAGAAGCGACAGTGTCGCCGATATTAGCACCTGCATCGTATACGTTACCTAACTTTAACATTGGTAAAACGACAGGGCTGATCCCTTCTTGTACAGTAACTCTAACCCAAACTTCACCATTGATGTTATTCGCATCTAATGTTAAAGCTAAAGTTTCATCACCAGATAAAGAAATAGCTATTGCATTTCCAGTTTCTCCAGTTCCGTAAGTTAACGTAGCGTTTAGTTTAGATTGAGTTTTAAAAACGACTAAGTCATTGTTTAAATATTCAACCTTTACGTTGGTAATAGACCCGATGTCTATTGTATTACCTACATAATCTTTATGTAATGTAATGGTTGCTGAGTCTTGTTGCCCTCTAATAACATTGCTGTATTCGGGTAAGACCGCGATTAATTGTTGTTTGTTTACACTTGGCATAATTATGATATAATTTTTATTGCTTGTATTATATATCAACGTTAAAACGAATAGTCTCTATGTAACATATTAAAAATTACACTATTCACCACAGTTATTGCGTGACCATGTATATTAGTATGTGTTTTAAGATTCGCTTTAATTAAAATACGGTCTGATTTAGCTGAACCTAACTCTTCTAGGGTTTTAAAATATTCAACCTCATCGTATTCTTTTGTTGCTATATGTTCCATTTTAAAGTCTTTCCAAGATAATTTAAAGCTTTTGGAAGGTTTATTAAAGAAGTATACATGCAGTTTATTGTCTGGTGTAGAAATAAAAACAAATCCACCAGAAAGAAAATGTTTTTTATTACCTAAGTAAGAACATACCAATCCGTCTTCAATATTTCTCCATTCTTTTCTTAAGGCTTCATGAAGCTCTTCAAACTTATCAATAGCTTCTTCATACAACATATCCACTATATCGTTAGTGTCCATGTCTTCTTCAGTCGTAAATACCATCTCTAGATCATCCATTGGAAATCCAATGAATCCCATTTCAGGTACTAAGTCGTTATCTGTTTGTTTAATTGCATCATATCTATATAGATAATCTAATGTATCATCTATTTCCCACAATGCTTCCATTAGGTTAGTTTGAATTAGACCTTCTAATTCCTTTACGCGTTGCAAGAACTTATATGACTTATATTCTAAGTCAAGCGGTCCTTCCTCAATCCATTTGGGTGTTGTTAACTTACTCATGTGTTATCTATTAAACATTCGGTAGCTAACATGTCAGATCTAAGATATAAAAATCTTTTCGTAATTTACTATTAGATTAAATGCAACTTTTTCTGCAAGATCTAATGTTGGCCTAACCCTACTGCCTTTGGGGATATCAGAAAGGGAGAGTGCGCCCCATATATATTTCTTATGGAGTATAAAGAATTGTTGGCGACCTCGATAGTCACCTTTTTGAAGAATAACAATTCTTTTACTGTATTTTGGATTAAGAAGTCTTTTCTCCTTGTTAGTCACCTGAGCGTGATTTAAGAACCTTGCTAGCTTCGGCTCTAAGTTTACTATATGCTCCGGCGGTTGTTAACCCCCATTGCAAAATAAACCAGCTCATTTCTTGCTCAGCCAACTTCTTAGAAATCTTTAGTTTTGTTCTTAAGATTTCCACACCGGCTTTGGTAAACTTAACCTCATCCTCTCTGGTAGTCTTATACTTCATGTACCATTCGGGATCTCCGATTACATCTTCGTATACTTTACCATGAGGCTTTAGTTGCAAGTTAACCAACTGAACAAAAACTTCTTTTGTTGTGTCGCGTTTTGTCATTTTACTATTTCTTTGGTTTAATAATTTCGTCTATTATTCCGTATTTCTTAGCTTCTTCTGCGTTTAGCCAGAAATCTCTAGTTGCGTCCTTCTTTACTCTAGCTGCAGTCTTTCCACAGTATGAACCTAAAAGAACAAATAGTTCATCATTGACTTTATTCCACTCTGCCCAGTCAACTTCGGCATCTTGTATATTTCCACTAAATCCACCCGACGATTGGTGTAACATTGTGGTTGAGTGTCTTAATGAAGATCTTTTGCCTTTAGTTCCAGCTCCTAATAGAACTGATCCCATAGACGCAGCCATTCCTGTATTGATAGTTTTAATATCTGTAGGAATATACTCCATCACATCGACCATAGATAGTCCAGATTTAACTGATCCGCCTGGTGAATCGATATGCATAGTAATATCTTCATTGCTTGTAGATGATAGAAACATTAATTGCGCTTGTACGATTGTAGACATATTGTCATTAACCGGACCTGCAACCCATAATAGTCTATCAACCATTAATCTTGAGAATATATCCATTTGTGTCATTCTCATTTCTCTCTCTTCTAAAATATATGGAGTAAGAGAGCTTTCCTTCTGATGCCCGTTTTTGTAAAGATCCAAAGTGTTTGAACTTACATTATGTTCAGACTTGGCGTATCTTTCAAATTCTCTATTCTTTGGGTAGTAATTCATATTTGCTTTTTAAGTTGTTTGATGAGGTCACATGTTTCGAACTCCTCTATTTTTTCAAAATATTTGTTTGCCTTGATTAAACTCTTTTTGTAACCACTCTCTGGTAGTGTCATTTCGTATTCTTCTCCTTCATCATCAATTAGTATCGCTAAAAGGTCAGAAGTTTTATTGCCTTCTACAGCGTCTAATATATATTCTACGATTCTTCTAAAGAACATGTCATACTTTGACATTAACATTTTATCGAAATCAGCCTCTAAAGTTCTGGGATCGATGTGTATCTTAGGAATCTTATTCTCCATTAGTTACAAAGTATTTATCAAGAATCTCTTTGTAATCTTGTTTAGTCGTTATATTTTCATTATCTACACTAGCATCAATCTCATTAACAAACGATTGTGCTGTTTTAGAAAGAGTTACCTCTTTACCATCATATTCTAAAAATGGCTCTTTTAGCATAAATGTAGATTCTTTAGAAACATCTATATCGGTTGCTTTGATTTGATCTGCTAATTCAAAATGTCTTTCATAGAAATGCAAGTTATCAGCATAGTGATAATACAGACCTAATTCTAATTCTGGATAAGTTTCTTTTAATTTAAGATACACAGATTGCTGTAAAAATGCAAAGAATGGTGCATCGAACGTAAGACCATAGAAGATATCGTTAGAACGCATCTGAACTTTCATGTGTAATATATCGTGTCTAATAAAGAAGTTAGCGTACATAGTACATACGAAGTCTTTATTACCTTCAAACTTAAATTTAGGTTGATTAAAAAACATAATAGACTGTCTACTGTTCTTATCAGCTTCTAGTGAATCAATAACCCAACCAAATTCTTTTTTGTTAAAAACTAAAGAACCGTAGTTTGAGTTAATTTCATTTGAGTCTGGATTTGTAATCCTAGACCAGAAGTTAGAGAAGTTACCAATATAATCTATATCTCGATCTTGTTTTAAATACCATGCCATTTCGCCTGCAAGATATTTCCAATTAAATGTTCTTTGTGGGAAATCAGCAATAGGTTGCTTTGGATTAATTACAAAGTTAGATAATATTGATTCTTTAACTTTTAGATCTCTAGGTTGAGATACGTCTCCATCGGTATCGATGTGCTGAATAATATTCTTAAATGTATTTGAAAAACTCATATTTTGATTTTTAATAACTATACTTGTTATATGGTTAATCGCAAAAAGGTTTACTTAATGGATAACCTTTCCTGATCTTTTGCTTTTGAGATAGTATATGTCTTGCCCTCTTTTAAAAGACCATCTAATATTGCATCTGCTACTACATCTTCAACGTATCTTTGGATAGCTCTTTTGATCGGCCTAGCACCATACTTTTGATCGTAACCTTCTTTTGCTAAAAACTCTTTAGCATTTTTATTGAATTTAATTGTATATCCTTGACGTTCCATTCTGTCAATGAATTTATATAATTCAATTTCTACGATTTTAATAACGTCTTCAGATTCTAGTTGATCGAATACAATAATGTCATCTAATCTATTTAAGAATTCTGGGCTAAATTTATTCTTTAACTCTTTCTTGATAATGCCATCCATCTTAGATTGTTCTTGTAACATTGATGATGGAGTAGAGAATCCAATACCAGTTCCAAAGTCTGCTAATTTTCTTGCACCAACATTAGATGTTAATACTATGATGGTATTAGTGAAGTCTACCACCCTACCACTTGAATCTGTTAATCTACCTTCGTCTAGGACTTGTAGTAATGTATTAAAAATATCTGGATGTGCCTTTTCAACCTCATCAAATAAAACTACCGAATAAGGCTTACGTCTTACTGCTTCAGTTAATTGACCACCATCTTCATGACCTACATATCCCGGAGGAGATCCAATCAGTCTAGATACATTAAATTTCTCTTGGTATTCTGACATGTCAATTCTAATCATTGCATCAGTATCTCCAAACATATATTCTGCTAAAGCTTTTACTGTTTCTGTTTTACCAACTCCAGTTGGACCTAAAAACATAAATGATCCAGTAGGTTGCTTTTCACTTGCAACTCCAGTTCTAGATCTTTTTATTACTTTGGCCAGAGCCTCTACGGCATGATCTTGTCCAATGATAGATTCTTTAATATGTTCTCCCATATTCTTAATCATCTTCATGTCATCAGCACCCAAGCGCGTTACAGGAATACCTGTTTGCATAGATACAGTTTCTGCAATATCATCTACAGTAACTTGTCTTTTCTTAGTCTTAAGAGTAGATTCCCATAATGCAACTTCTTGCAATACTTTTGATTCTAAACTAATTTGCTCGTCACGTTTAGTCGCTGCAATCTCATAATCTTGTTTCTCTACAGCAGCTTTCTTTTCTTCTTTTGCATTTTCTGCTAATAATTCTAACTTCTTTATAGAAGCCGGCACTTTAACCTCTAGTAAATGGGTTCTCGCCCCTGCTTCATCTAGTAAGTCAATAGCTTTATCCGGTAATTCTCTTGATTTAATGTATCTTTCGGACATTCTTACGCAAGCCTCTAAAGATTCTGGAGTATATTCTACAGAATGATACTCTTCGTACTTGTCTTTAATTCTTGTTAGGATTTCTATAGACTCCTCAACTGTTGGTGCATCAATAAACACCTCTTGGAAGCGCCTGGTTAAAGCTCCATCATCTTCTATATTTTCTCTATATTCGTCAAGTGTAGTTGCACCAATACATTGTAGTGAGCCTCTAGCTAAAGCTGGTTTTAAAATATTAGAAGCGTCTAATGCTCCAGATACTCCACCTGCTCCGACTATTGTGTGAATCTCATCAATAAAAACAATTACGTCTTCAGCAACTTTTAATTCTTCTACAATATTCTTCATTCTTTCTTCAAACTCACCACGATACTTAGTACCTGCGACGATTGTTGTCATATTTAAAGAAATAAGTCTTTTGTTTAGTAGAACCCTAGCAACTTTTTTATTTACAATACGTTGAGCAATAGCTTCAACAATTGCAGTCTTACCAACACCTGGATCTCCAAGTATGATAGGATTATTCTTCTTACGTCGTGCTAAGATTTGACAAATTCTATAAATCTCTCTATCTCTTCCGATAATAGGATCTAATTTACCTTCACTTGCTGCTTTGGTTAAATCTTCACCAAATTCATCTAAGAATGGTGTTGCTTTCTTCTTCTTTCCAAAGTTCTTTCCTTTTTCGCTATCGTATCCGTCTGCTATTGGCATAAATATTTAATATTTTATTAATACAGTTATTATATGTATATTTCTTTAATTGTTTACCTCTTAGTTCGCGATATTATCTGCTGCGTATACTCCGGGTAATAAGTCTGGTTTGTATCTTGCCTTAAATCCAAATCCATTTACATAACCTACCGCAGCTTTCACTAGCTTGTTAGATTTTTTAGCAGGATCTATATTGTAATCAAGGTCAATTGTATTTATCTCTACTCCGTGTTCGCGTAAATACAGAGCTACTTCAACTGATTTTTCACATTCCATCCAAAGCCTAGTCCACATATCTTTAATCTGAGGGACTACTTCTTTTTGGTAAATAACATGGCATCCAGTAGAAGATACGTGGAATACGAGTGTCGTAGCATACGTGGTCTTGCCGTTTCTCGTCTGACTGTCACATCCCATATACATTTTAATGTCGTGTAATTTACGATCTTTTAAATATTGTAATACATAAGGTGCTAATTCAAATTCTTCTCTACCAGTTAGTTTTTTAAACTTCATGTGTTGCTATCTTAATAGTGTTAATTTATCCGACCTACTTAATTTCTTTATTGCTGACTCTCTTTTAGATGCTGAAGATCGATCTTCGTGTGTCTCGGAGTACACCAGTTGAACCGGACGTCTTGGTCTTGTGTATTTTGCACCTTTATTTGAAGTGTTGTGTTCTAATACTCTACGATCTAGGTCAACCGTAATTCCAGTGTATAAGGATTTATCTGAACATTCTACTATATACACAAACCACGCCTTCATTAGTAATCAAACCAATAAAACATTGCTAATATAATAAGTTTATCTAATACCCAAAGCCCTATGAGTATTGATAGTTTTTTGTCTATGTCGAATTTATCTTTCATATAGTATGTATTTTGATTCCTACGTTTAAGTAATTCAAATTTCTGTTTATTTGTAATATTCTACTGGTAAGCCAAATAGATTTATATAATTTAATATCTGCACCATATTGTGCTAACATTATACCACTATCATTATTTAATCTATATAAAGGCCCTGCAGAAAGTTTAATTCTTTTGATAGGTTGATATTGATAACTCAAAAAAGTATATGCTGCGTTATCGTGGCCTTCTCCCATAATATGTACTCCTCCAGAAATGTTATTGTAATCCATAGAGAATGCTAAGCCAGCTGCATGTAAACAACTAACCCAAGATACTGTAAAATCTACATCATCATTTGTTTCCCAGTTTTTAACAGGATGGTATGGTGAACATTCTTGGCCTAACATATTAATGCTAAAAAGCAAAGCGATTAATATCTTCATATCTACTAATTTGATAAGGGTGCTTTAATGCGTTTGTGCGATTGATAGTCCTTTATATAAAAGTCGTCTGGTTCTATGTGGTATATTTGATCTAAAAATGAAGCATCAGGGTTCCAAAACTCATCGTTAATTATTAATGATGATAATTCACAAGGCACTCTAGTAAGTTGTTCAGTAGCTTGTTCTAAATGATCACTATATAAATGAACATCTCCAAAGTTACCGATTAATTCATCTGGAATCATACCAACCTCTTTTGCTAATATCTCTAATAATAGACCATAAGAAGCAATATTAAATGGTAAACCTAAGAAAGTATCTACAGATCTTTGGTTCCACATTAAAGAGATTGCTCTGTATTTTCCAGGATTTACAATCTTTTCTTCTCTAGTAGTTAATCGTGTATAAACTTGGAATCCATAGTGACATGGTGGAAGTGTCATTTCTGATAACTCTCCTACATTCCAAGCATTAACCATAAGTCTACGTGAATCCGGATTTCTTTTTAACTGAAATATTAGGTTGGCCATTTGGTCTAGACTCATATCATAAGAACCGTCTCGTTCTTGTCTGCCATCCCAATCTCTCCACTGTTTACCATAGATTGGACCTAGTTCTCCCCACTTCTTTGCAAATCCATTCTCATTGTTCTTAATCTCTTCAATAAAATCTGCCTTGTTATATATGTCACCGCCCTCTAGATAATGTGTTTCTAATTCGGTTGTATATTTCTTATATGCATCACCATTCCAAATATTACATCCATTGTCTATCAAGTATTTAATATTAGTATCACCTCGTAAGAACCATAACAATTCTGTTACGATAAGTTTAAATGGCATCTTCTTAGTTGTAAGAAGTGGGAAGCCATCAGACATCTTATGTCTAAATTGCCTTCCAAAAACTGAAAGAGTACCTGTACCCGTCCTGTCTTCTTTTTTAAGACCTGTATTTAAAATGTCTACTAATAAGTTTTGATATTGTTGATCTAAGCTAAGCATGTTTCTGTTTTTTTATTGATTCGATCCAGGCTGGTAATCGATCTTTTGGATTTAAGCCTAATAGTTTATTGGTATGATTATCTATCCAAGCACTTTCTGTTCGCTCTCCTTTTCTAGTTGGAATAAATTTAAAAGAACCAAATAGACGTGCTACTTCCACAATACTTCTACTTACACCGGACCTTAAATACCATTCTTGATTAGGCATGTGATATATGGTTGATTTGATAACTCCCTCTATAATATCATCTACATGAGTAAAGTCTCTACACTGTGTTCCTGGAGTTACTACTGTACAATGCCTACCTGCCATATATTGTCTTTCAAATATACCAACTACTGTTGCGTAGTCTCCGTGTGTAATTTGATTAGGACCATATACATTAAAGAAATAATTAATTTGATATTCTAAATCAAACCATTCTCCGTAGTTTTTAATTAATTCTACCATCTTAGATTTCATCCAAGAATAAGGGCTTAAGTTTTCATCTGCTCCATCGTTACCAAATTTGCTTGAACTTGCTGAATAAATTAATTTTGCATCCCATTCTCTACATAATTCTAAAATCCTAGGAGTTCCGCCCATGATCGAGTCTGTGGCTAATTGTATATCTTCAAATGATTGTACGACTCTGCTATATTCACCAAAATGATAAACTGTATCAAAATTCTCATTAGCTAATATAACATGAGAGTTCATAGTATCTCCATGGATGTATTTTACACCTGGTATGTGGTTGTTCCTAGAACCTGATAAGTAGCTATCTAATGATACAATTCTAGCATCTGGGTAATCTAGTCTCAATCTTTTAATGAGGTTGGTTCCAATAAAGCCGGCTCCGCCAGTGACTAATATATCTTTCATTGTTTGTTATATCTTAGAAGTAGTAAATGTTTCCTTGATATATATTTAAACAACAATCACTTACATGAGTATAATTAGAACTAATTTTCAAATTGCAATGGATAATCATCTTAATGAAGATGAGGCACCTACATTAAAAGTAGATAATTCAGGTTATGCCCGTTTACTTACTTGGTTTAGAAAGAACACCGATTTATTAGAACCACATAATACTGGTACGGTTTCTCCGGATTCTGGCGTTAAACATGGTGATAAAACTGCTGCTCTTTCTAAGGCTGGATTAGATGTTTCATTTCCTTATGGATATTGCTATCCTATTTCTCAATTTGTATTTTATACTGAGGATGGATATAAAGGTGATTATGATTTAAAGTTAATTAAGTCAAAAGAATTAAAGTTTAAGTTCAAGGGTAAGAATGGACAAACTACACATTGGTTCTGTCAACATAAAACATCTGGTAGAATTATCGATTTAACTATTGAGCAATTTGATAGAATAGACGATATTGATATCAAAGAGAAATTCCCATTAGCAGCTAGAGCAAACTTAGGTTTCCCTTATTATAGAACTAAAGGTTCTGGTAAAGTTGAATTTGATCATACTCCTCCATGTCTACAAACTCTTAAGTTATATGACAGATACAGAGATGAGGTTGAAAAGATTCCTGGATTAGAAAAGTATTGGTCAGCATGTAACTATGCTACAGAACGAAGAAAAGCCAAAGACGTTAAAGTCACAGAAATGTATGACTCTAGAGAAATGGCTTCACTTGATGAAATCGTTAGACCTTATTGGTCATAACTTATTTTCCGCTAGCTGATCGGCTAGTACATAAATAACATAAAACTCTTTCTACCTCTTCAGGTACTGTAACAACTTCTTTGCATACATCTCCAAGTGGAGCATATTTAGCATATTTAGAAGTTTCTAAATTACTATTCTGACATTTTAATTCTTTGTATGATCCTGCTGTGCGTCTTTTGCCTGCTGTTTTTCTCATAATTTATTCTTTATTTTTATTTATTTCTAGAATCGAACTCATCCCAATCTTCAGGCCATATCTTTTTACCTATTGCCTTTCCTACTACCATTACTACAAAGGCTATAGCTAGCCACCCAATTGCGTTTATCATTTTACTTTCTTTTATTAATTTCGTCAATCTTTTCCGGTGTTAAAGCCTTTAAGAATTCTATGTATAATTCGATACAGGTTTCAACATCATCTTTATGTGCCATTTCCACAGTGGTATGCATATACTTAAGTGGCATGCCTAAAATCGCAGTTGGAGTATTTTCTAAGAAGAATGCTACTGTATCATTTCCGTAACTTCCTACATGATGCTGTAAAGGAATGTCATTTGCTTTAGCTACTTCTTTTAGCATATTTAAAATACCTCTGTGATTTTGAGATGCGTATTCTAACGAAGGTCCCTTTCCTCCAACAACCGGGCCATGTTTTGCATTGTCCATCATAGGAGTATTAGTATTATGACAAACATCAGTTACTAGAGCTAAATCAGCCTGTAATTCTTTTGCAATCTTTTTTGCGCCAAATAGACCAACTTCTTCTTGAACTGCGTTTACTATATACAAGTCATAGGGTAATCCAATAGAACGATCATGTATGCGTCTTCCAACTTCTGCAATAATATAACCACCGATCTTATTATCTAAAGCTCGGCCGACATAATAGTCTCCAATCTCTTCTAATTTTGTATTGTAAGTAATTAGACAACCAACTTCTACACCGGCTTTTGATACAGCTTCAAAACTATCCAGTCCAGTGTCCACCCATAATTCATGGTCAGCATAACCCAAATCTTTACGTTTTGCTCTAGTGTGAATAGCTGGCCATCCGAAGACTCCATTTACTTTATCACCTCCATGTGTATGGATAGTTACAGATTTAGACGGCGCGATCATATTATCACTACCACCATGCTTTCTGACTCTGATCATACCATCCTTTTCAACATTAGTAATAATCCAAGCAATCTCGTCGCAATGTGCTTCAATAACCACTTTATTCTTATTCTTAACAGAACCAGTAGTTCCTCTAATAATTCCATAAGAAGTACCGTATGCATCCTGCTTCATAAAATCTACATAGGGCTTTAGATATTCAGTCCATACTAATTGGCCCTCAGTTTCTTGTGCAACTGGAGCATAGGCATTAAGATATTCATGTAAAAATCGTTTTCTCTTTCCCATCTAGTTTTTTGGTTCGTTTTTAAATTGTCTGTATTCCATTAAATAGTCCATTGCTAATTCCATTTTAATTGTGTAGACATCTTCATCACTGATTTCCCAATCATCTGATCTATTCTTAAATCCATCACTCTCGCTTAATGTTCTAGCAATTACATCATGGAATTCATCTCCTATCCTTTCATCTAGGGCAATTACAATTTCTTCTATTTCGTCTTTAGTAAGTCCGTTCATAGTTATCATATATTTAATTTTAAAAAAGTTTCCATTATTTTATTCCTGAATTCTAAATCTTTTAATTGGTGATATACGTAAACCTCACTAGAATCTAGACAATCTGTTAATTCATTCTCAGCCTCAATCCTTTTGTTAATCACTCTATTACTTTCTAGCTCTACAAAACTCTCTAATTTTTTAGGTTCTAGTACAGCATCTGTTCTATAATAATCAGTAATTCTTGATTTCCAAAATAGAACATTTAGCACCGACTCATCCGCCATACTAAAATAATATTTAAACCCGCGTGGAATTGTATTAAACTCAGCAGGAGCCGTCCATAGTTTCTCAGTCAGCATCACATCACTCCACTCTTGTATAAATTCAGTACATTCACTATTTACACCAACCATTAGGGTAGTTACCCAAGGCTGAGTCCTGTGTCGAACATTTAAGTATTCCATCATTGGATCTTCATTTACTGAAAATCTTTTATTATTATGGCTCCAGAAATAACTAGGTCGCTGCCAAGCAGTTTCGTGCAATCTAGGACAATACGGATAACCACCCTGTATATCTTTAACGTAGTCACTATAATTAAAACTCTTAGAGGCTATTAAGTCGCAGTCCACATATATAAATTCGTTTATATGTTTAAGAGCTTCTAAAAATATGTAGGGCTTAATAAATTGCGGATGAGGCATCAAAATATACTCAATAGGATAGACCACGCAATTAGCCTGATCCACAGTAGGCTTAAAATCAATAGTAAAGTAATGGAATACAAAGTCATCTGCAACTCTATTAAAAGATGCAATTGTGTTCAATGCCAGTTCATGCATCCCCTGGTCACAGTAAAGTACTATATTTTTCATTCCCTAGTTCAATTAATTTCTGGTATTCTTTCCTTTCTTAAAGTTAATGTATTCAAATGATTTTGAATCTGTAACGTATCTTGTAATCACTTTACCATCCGGTAGAACCTGAGCCTCTAGAATGCTATCATCCAGGTCGAAGCATTTTTCTATAAATGCTTGAGGGTACTTTACTTTATCATAGTCTCTCCATTTCCCGGAAACAAATGTAATCCTGACTTCGTCTCCGCCTGGTTTGTGACTGAGTGGATTAGTGCGATGGTTATCTCCTACTTTCATGTTAGTTCTATTTAGTTGTTATAGCCCTAAAGCCTAAAAGGTTTCATCCAGGAAATTTTTGTTGTCTTTGGAAATTTTTGCCAGACCTATTGCCTTACGGGAAATTTTACCACCACTACCTCCATGTTTACAGTCCACTACCTACTGTCAACAAGGGCCTCACCC
>TARA_B110000240_G_scaffold3750_1_pt1 | contig 18156 bp, 17 predicted proteins | sample TARA_B110000240 | Tara Oceans TARA_B110000240 (sample SAMEA4397611) | marine metagenome | biome: Polar Biome; feature: [DCM] deep chlorophyll maximum layer (ENVO:01000326); material: water (ENVO:00002006), including particulate matter (ENVO:01000060) such as... | depth 17 m | reverse complement strand
ATATAATAATATAAAATAATATGAAAAAGATTAAAAACATTTGTTGTTTAGGAGCGGGCTATGTTGGAGGTCCTACAATGTCTGTAATAGCTTTAAAATGTCCAGATATTAATGTCACTGTAGTAGATTTAAACAAAGACAGAATCGACCTTTGGAATAGTGAAGATTTAGATCAACTTCCAGTATATGAACCAGGACTTGATGAAGTAGTTAAAATAGCACGTGGTAGAAATCTGTTTTTTTCTACAGATGTTGAGAAAGCAATAGCTTCAGCTGAAATGATTTTTATAGCTGTTAATACCCCTACTAAAACTTATGGTGAGGGTAAGGGGATGGCAGCTGATTTAAAATTTGTTGAACTTTGTGCGCGTCAAATTGCTGATGTAGCTATTACAGACAAAATAATTGTTGAAAAATCTACTTTACCAGTAAGAACTGCTGATATATTGCAAACTATTTTAGATAGTAATGGTAATGGAGTAAATTTCGAAGTGCTCTCTAATCCAGAATTTTTAGCAGAAGGAACTGCAATAAATGATTTACTAAATGCAGATAGAGTATTGATTGGAGGTAAACAAAATTCAAGCGGTCTAGAAGCTATAGAATCCTTGGTTAATATTTACTCTAATTGGTTAAGTCCTGAACAAATAATAACTACGAATTTGTGGTCTTCAGAATTATCTAAATTAACAGCAAATGCTTTTTTAGCTCAACGGATATCTTCAATAAATGCATTGTCAGAGCTATGTGAAGCTACTGAAGCAGATATAGATGAAGTTGCGTATGCTATAGGAACAGATAGTCGAATAGGACCTAAGTTTTTGAAAGCATCGGTTGGCTTTGGTGGGTCTTGTTTTCAGAAAGATGTTTTAAATTTAGTTTACCTATGTCGTCATTTTAATTTGCCTGAAGTGGCTAATTACTGGGAACAGATTATATTAATGAATGATCATCAAAAGCACCGCTTTGCTAAAAATATAATAACTACCTTATTTAATACTGTAAATGGGAAAAAAATTGGATTCTTGGGTTGGGCATTTAAAAAAGACACCAATGACACAAGGGAATCTGCTGCAATATATGTAGCTGACCACCTGATCAATGATGGAGCAGAGATACATGTTTTTGATCCTAAAGTTTCTGAAAATAAAATAAAAGAAGATTTAAAACAATTATGGAAATTAAAAGGTCTGGATGTTGAAGAAATTAATCGAAAAATTAATCAAATTAAGGTATACAATAATCACAAAATGGCTGTTCATAAATCCCATGCTATTGCTGTATTAACAGAATGGGATGAATTTGTAAATTATGACTGGGACACCATTTATAAAAACATGTATAAACCTGCTTTTATTTTTGATGGTCGTAATATTTTGAACAATGAAAAATTAACCAATATTGGCTTTAAAGTTAGATCCATTGGGAAATAATTTTCTATTTGGAGTTGTTTACGAGGTTTATTAAAATATATACATCAAAGTGAAAATAATTTATGTGTGGAATAATTGGTCAGATATCAAAAAATAAAATTAATAAGAATAAATTCAAGGCTTTGGTTTCAACCTTGAAACATCGTGGTCCTGACGATAATGGAGTTTATTTTGAAGATCATGTTGCTTTTGGTCAAACAAGGCTATCTATAATTGATTTATCGAAAGAAGGTCATCAACCAATGATAAGTCAAGATGAGAAATATGTTATTACCTTTAATGGTGAAATATATAATTTTGCTGAAATTAAAAAAGATTTATTATTAAAAGGCTATGTATTTAAATCTAAAACAGATACGGAAGTTATATTAAATGGATTTATTGAATATGGAGAAAAGATAGTTGAAAAGTTTAACGGTATGTTTGCTTTTGCAATTTATGATAAAGTAAACGATAAAGTTTTTTTTGCAAGAGATAGATCAGGAATGAAGCCATTATATTATTATCATGGTAATAATGAATTTTATTTTTCTTCTGAGGTAAAGGCATTAAAGCATCTATCTAATGGAATTAATTTTGATTCTAAAGTTTTATTTTTATTATTAGGATCTGTGCCAGAACCATATACAATTTATGAAGAAATATCCATGTTTCCGGCTGGATATTATGGGTATTTATTCAATAATAAACTAAAATTAAGCAAATTTGATGATTATCTGTATGAGCCAAAAATAATTAAACCATACAATGAAATCGTTAAAGATGTTAATGAGTTACTTCATAATAGTATTGAAAGACATTTAATTAGTGATGCTCCAATAGGGACTTTTTTGTCTGGTGGGTTGGATTCTTCTGTGATTACAGCAATTGCATCCAAATATAAGACAAATCTTCAAACTCTATCTTTAGTATTTGATGATAAAAAAATATCAGAAGAATATTATCAAAATTTAGTTGTAAATAAGTTTGGAACTAATCATACTAGATATTTGATTGACGAGAAGCTGTTTTTAAATTCAGTAGATGATTTTACTAATTCTATGGATCAGCCTACTATTGACGGTTTAAATACTTATTTTGTTTCTAAGGCAGCAAACGAAGCTGGCTTAAGAGCCGTTTTATCAGGGGTTGGAGGTGATGAGATATTTTATGGCTATCCTTCTTTTAAAAATTCAAAGAAACTTAATATTATTAAACAATTACCATTTTTTGTAATTTCAATTTTAAAACAATTTAAAAAATTTAAAAAAATTGAAATGCTCAAAATAGATAGTATTCTATCTCTTTATCTTCCAACTAGAGCTCTTTTTTCGCCCACTGAAATTTCTGAAATTTTAAAGGTTGATATTGAAGTAGTATATCAAGCTATTACTAAGTTATGGGAGTTGAATAATCATCCAACAGCAAAATATATTGATGATAAAATTTCTTTTCTAGAATTAAATATGTACATGAAAAATCAACTGTTAAGAGATACAGATGTATTTGGAATGGCCAATTCATTAGAAATCAGAGTGCCATTTCTTGACAAAGAATTGGTTGATTATGTGACAAAAATTGAACCGAAGCATAAGTATGATAAAAATATTAATAAAATAATTTTAGCTGATTCTGTAAAATCACTTTTACCAACTGAAATATTTACTAGGCCAAAAATGGGATTTGCATTACCTTTTGATAATTGGTTCACAAAAAACTTAAATAAATTCAATATAGAAGATTCCCATAAGAAAAAGTTTTTGAATAATGAATTGCATTGGTCGCGCATTTGGGCTTTAATTGTCATCAATAAGTTCAATTAAATGAAAATAATTTTTATTTATTTAAAGGCTTTTAGTCAAACTGGCGGTATTGAAGCCTTTAATAAAAAATTCATTAAAGCTCTTGGTGAAATCTGCGAAGACGACCTGGATAGTGTTAAAGTTCTCAGTATCCATGATTCCGATAAGGATTATAATTCACTTAATAGTAAAATTGATTATTATGGATTCAATGGTAGTTATTTATCTTCATTTAAGATATTATTGAAATTTATTAAAAGGGATACAATTGTTTTTTATGGACATATTAATATTACACCTTTTGCAATTATACTTTTTTTATTGAGGATTAATACTAGGTCATATTTTATTATTCATGGTATAGATGTTTGGCATAGATTTTCAGGTTTTTATAGACTATTTTTAAAGAAATTCAATTATTTGTCAGTAAGTAACTATACAAAAAAAGAATTTTCAGAAAAGAATAATATTAATTTAGATAGAATATCAATATTCCCTAATTCTATAGACATTACTAACTTTACAAATTTAAATCCATACAATGAGAATTTTTTTAATTTACTTACAGTATCAAGATTAAATCCAAATGAGCGTTATAAAGGAATTGATAGTTTAATAAAAACAATTCCTTTTTTAATAAAAAAGATTCCAAATTTTAAAATTACTGTAATTGGTAAAGGAGAAGATAAGCAAAGGCTAATTAACATTGCGAATGAGTTAAATATATTAAATTATATTGAATTTAAAGGATATGTTGAGGATATCGAATCTTATTACGAACACTGTGATGTGTTTTCATTACCAAGTAATGGAGAAGGATTTGGTATTGTGTATTTGGAAGCGATGAAATATTCTAAACCTGTTATAGCATCCAATTCTGGAGGTGCAACAGATGTAGTTATTGATAATAAAACTGGTAAACTTTGTAATTATAACGATATTAATTGTCTAGCAAACACATTAATCGATGTATTTCAAAATGAAAATAAATATCTAAAAATGGGAAAATCAGGGAATGATCATTTGATGAAAAATTTCACATTCGAAAAATATAAAGAAAATTTAGAAAACCTATTATTGAATCTTAATAATGAGTGATTTAGGAAAAAAAGCCAAAACTTCTGTTTTATGGAATACAGGATTTAACTTCTTTCGCGATATTTTACAGTTTTTAGTAATGTTAGTTCTTGTGCGTTTAATTTCGCCAAGTTCATATGGAAAATTTGCCTTAGTTACTAGCATAATGACTTTTATTCATGTGTTTTCATTTAATACATTTATTCAACATGTATTGCAGGTTAGGGACGACTCAAAAGTTAATTATCAATTACATTTTTCCTTTGGGTTATTTCTTCAAATTTTATTATTTTTATTAACTAATGTTATTGCATTTTTATTAAATTTTTCAGATTCATATCAAGATATATCTGTCTATTTGCATGTTCTTTCTTTTGTATTCTTTTTCGAGTTATTTTCAGAATTATACAGAATGCAATTACAAAGAGAATTAGATTGGATGCGAATGAGAATTCTTCATGCAATCGGATTAGGGCTGGGTTCATTGCTAGCTATATCTATTGCCTATTTTGATGGAGGAGTATATGCCCTAATAATCCCAGGTTTTATTTCTAACATGCCATTTATTTATGAATTACTAAAAACAAATAAATGGAAACCAACTTTAGAATGGAAATATTCTGATTATAAGGAAACTATTGATTTTTCATTGAAAAGAATTCTAAGTGGATTAGCTTCGCATGGTAAACCTTTAATAGAGAACATATTGATAACTTCAATGTTTAGTTTCACTCAATTAGGATTTTACAATAGAGCAATAGGGTTGTCTACAATGTTAGTGCAAAAATTTACTTTGCAATTTGTTTTTGCCATATATCCGGTACTTACTAAAGTAGAACCTTTCTCCGAAAAATTTAAAAGAATAAGTGGCCTTATTTTAAACTTTTCTGCTTGGTTTATCTTTCCAATGGTTTTTATCTTAGTAATGATGAGTGAGAACTTAGTTTTTGTTTTATATGGAGATAAATGGCTAAGTGTAATTCCTTTTTTAGGTCCAGCAGGAGTTATGATGGGGTTATTCGCTTTAAAACATGTTATTTATTCTTTGGTTTTATCAAGTCATTTTGAGAAGATGTGTTCTGTTTTTGATATTTCATTATTAATATGCTCTATTGTACTTTTGATTTTTACAATACCTTTTGGTCTGATTTATTATTTGTATGCACAAATATTATTATTTACTTTATCTGTATTTTTTTTAGTTTTATTTAGTCTACGAAAAAATATTTTTTCTATTAAATCAATTTTTGTATCATTTGCGGCTCCAATAATTAGCGGGCTTTCTGCATTTTCATTAGTGTTGTTATGTAGTAATTATATTTACTATGATAATACAATTATTAAACTCTTTTTGGATTGCTTTATTTTTTTAGTTGCTTATAGTTTTACAATAAGGATTTTATTTAAAACTAGTTTATTCCAAATTGTCCAATATTTACCTTTTAAACAACAAATTTTATTAATATTTTTTCTAAAAAAATATTAATAAATTACTACGAGACCTATGAATAGTTTATTGAAATTTAAGTTAAAAACAAGATTATTATTTAAAAGCTACCCAATTATAAAAAATATTCTTTTGCCTGTTAAACTAATTGTCAATTTTTATTTTCAATTTATAGCTAGTGATAAATCATATTACAGGGAAAAGTTTTCTAATACAATGGGGTATTATTTGGACTTTGATAATCCAAAAACTTTAAATGAAAAAATTCAAATATTAAAATTGTACGATAGAACAGATTTACACACTCAGTGCGCTGATAAAATTGAAGTAAGGAAATACGTTTCATCAATTATTGGACATGACAAATTAGTACCATTAATTAACGTCTTGGATGATGTAAATAAATTTAACATGAACTTATTACCAGAATTCCCTGTAATAATTAAAGCTAGTCATGATAGTGGATCAACACTAATTATCCTAGATAAAAAATTACACAAAACAGAAATAATTAAATCTAAGCTTGTTTCATGGGTAAATAGAAATTACTATTCTTATTCTAGAGAATGGCAATATAAAAACATACAACCAAGAATTCTTGTTGAAAAATTATTGAATAACTCAGATGGAAAAATTCCAGCAGATATAAAAGCTCATTGCATCAATGGTAAAGTAGAGTTTTTTCAAATTGATATAGGACGAGGAACTGAAAATCATTTTAGAGATTTTTATTTTAGTGATTGGGAAAAAGCTCCGTTTTCTTGGAATGAGGCTAAGGATGAAACTGGGAAGATACTTCCAACCTCTAATAATTATACTAACAAACCAAGTTATCTTGAAGATCTAATTAAATGCTCACAAAAACTTTCAAAACCTTTTGCTTACGTTAGAGTAGACTGGTATGATTGTGGAGAAAAGTTTTATTTTGGAGAACTTACATTTCATCATGATTCAGGTTTTGTGCCTATATTACCTAAAAAATGGGATTTACATTTTGGAAATAAAGTAAAATTTAATCATGAAAGCTAATATTAAACCTCAAAGAATTAATTGGATTGATCAAGCAAAAGGAATTGGAATTTTGCTTGTAGTGATTGGTCATATGAATATACCTCAAGAGTTATCTAAAATAATTTTTTCATTTCATATGCCATTATTTTTTTTTATCTCAGGGTATTTATACAATGAAAAAAAATATTCAGTAAATTTTGAAAATGTTTTTTACAGTAAGTTAAAGTCTTTAGTATGGCCATTTATTACCTTCACAATATTTTATTTAATCTTATCTGTTTTCATAAATCAAAATTCTATAATTAATTCTTTTGATTATGTAAATTTTTTCAAAGGAAATCGAAGCCTAAACACTCCTCTTTGGTTTTTAACAGCTCTTTTCTCAACAGAAATAATTTTTTCTCAAATCATTAGATTTTTTAATATAAGAAAAGCTATATTTTTAATCTTATTAATACTAATTATAGGTTTTTTTAATGCAATTTTCTGGCGCTATTCATTCTTTTTAAATATTGATATAGCTTTAGTTACTATCTTATTTTTCTTAGTTGGTTGGTTGTTTAAAAAATATAACTGGGGCAAGTCAATTTTTAAGAAAGGAAGAACTTTATTATACATAATAATTGCTGCTATTATTTTATTATTAACCTCGTTAACAAATGAGAAAATAAATATACTTGAAAATATATATGGCAACTTAATTTTAATGTTGCTTGCAGTAATTTTTGGAATTAGTTTGACTATACTTTTAGCTAAACAAATTTTAAATTTTAAATTTTTAAGAATTGTATTTGAGTATTTTGGTAAAAATAGCTTAATAATATTAGGTGTTCATATTATTTTAGCACCCTTTGTAGTTTCTATATTTGGTCAAATGCCTTTTAGGTTAGATAGAGTTTTGTCATTAGGACTCATATTTGTAAGTATCGAACTAATTAACCGCTATTTCCCAATTATATTGCAGTTAAAAGGATTTAAAAAAAATAAATGATGAGATTAGCAATTGTTACAAGTCATCCGATCCAATATTATGCTCCATGGTTTAAGCACTTATCAAGTTTATTAGATTTACATGTGTTTTATATGTTTGAATCAAAAGAACAAGGACTTGAGGATAATGAATTCGGAGTTTCATTTAATTGGGATATTGATTTATTAGAAGGTTATAAATATACCTTTTTAAAGAATGTATCTAAATATCCAAGTGTAAATAAATTTAATGGTTGTGACGTACCCAGTCTAAAGAAAGAGATAAAAGCTGGAGGTTTTGATAGTGTATTGGTATTAGGGTGGTATCTTAAAGGTTTCTGGCAAGCCATTGTAACATGTAAATTAAATAAAATTCCAGTTATTGTTCGTGGAGATTCAAAGCTAGAGAAAAACAACTCTTTTTTTAAACGCTCAATAAAAAAAGTTATTTACCCAATAATGCTAAGGAGCTTTGATATGTGTTTGTATGTAGGACATCGTAATAAAGAATACCTAAAGCACTATTGTGTTCCTGAGAAGAAATTAACTTTCTGTCCACATTTTATAAATCAAGAATTTTTTAAAAAAAAAACAGTTAATTTCTCAAAAAATGAAGTTATTAAAAAGCTAAATTTATCGCATACATCATATAAAGTTCTTTTTGTTGGTAAATTAATTGATATAAAAAGGCCTCTGGATATTTTAAGAGCTTTAAGCTTAATTCCAAAAGATCTTATTGAAATTGAATTATTGATTGTAGGTAGCGGATATCTAGAACTTGAAATGAAGGAATACTGCAAAATAAATAATGAAAATAGAGTTCATTTCTTAGGTTTTAAAAATCAAACAGAACTACCTAGTATATATAAAGTATCTGATGTGTTAATTCTGCCTTCTTCCAATGAGACTTGGGGTCTAGTCGTTAATGAAGGTTTTTCTTTACTAACTCCTGCTATAGTGTCAGATGGAGTTGGATGTGCTCCAGATTTAATTGAAGAGGGTATAACTGGTGAAGTTTTTAGATCTGGAGATATTGAAAGCCTTTCTTCGAAAATTAAAAAAGTTCTTAGTTATATAAATAAAGAAAGAGTTTTAAGCGGTATAGCCGAAAAAAATAATATTTATAATATTGAATTTGCCTCAAAACAATTAATTAAAGTTCTTAAGAGTTATGAAAACCGATAAAGAAATTAGAATTATAGTTTTATTCGGGTCATCATATTTGTTTGGTTCAGAAAAAGCCAATATCGATGTTTTTACTTCTTTGAAGGAGTATAAAATAATACAAACACTTTTTTTAATTGATAAAAAAAGAAGTGGAAACCTTATAATAAATTACTTAAAAAAAAGGAAATTAGACTATAAATCTGTGAATTATCACTTCATGTTTAATAAAAAAATGAATGTTTTTCAGTGGATAATGAAATTATATGAAATTCTATCTGGTTCTATTCAGTTTTTAATTCAAATAATAAAATTCAAACCAACTCATATTTACACCTCCAAGCAAGAATATTTTTTAAATTTTTTACCAATATTATTGTTTTTAAAAACTCCAATTATATACCGTATAGGCGATTCACCAGTTGTTCATAATTTTGTTTACAGAAAATTATGGAAATATATTTGTGGAAAGTCAAAAATGTTTGTTTGTGTATCAAAGTTTATAGAAAAACAAGTTCAAGAAACTGTGTCCAATGACGTTAAATCTACCGTTATCTATAGTAGACCTCATGACAATATTAATATTTCAAAAAAATCAAACGAAAATAACAATAATTTTAATGCTTTGTATGTGGGACAAATTGGAGCTCACAAGGGGGTTGATTTATTTGTTGATGCAGCAATAAAATTATGTACTAAATATGAAAATATAAGTTTTAATATAGCTGGTAAGATAAATAAGAATGATAAATTCACTTCTAATTTAATAAGTAAAATTAACAACAGTAACTATTCTAAAAAAATTAAACTTTTAGGTTTTGTAACTAATGTAAATGATCTTTACCAAAGTGCAGATATTCATGTTTGCCCTTCAGTATACGAAGAACCCCTGGCAAATGTATTGATTGATGCAAAGCAAAATGAAGTTGCATCGATTATTTATAATGTTGGAGGATTACCAGAGGTTATTACTAATAATGTAGATGGCATCATTTGTGATAATATTACAGAGAAAGACTTATATTTAGCCATAGAATCATGTTTCATTAATCGTAATTTAACCAAAGAAATGGGATTTAATGCTAAAGACTCATTAACAAAATTAGATGTTAATAACTTTAAAATTAATTGGCTTAATATTTTTAAACATTCAATGAGTTAATAAATGACTTTAAAAGCCTTCAAACTTAAATATTCATCAATATTATTAATAATATTGATTTCACTTATTTCTTATAATAGTTTATTAACCTTTTGTTCTCTTCTTGTATTATTAATTTCTCTAAATTTAGTTACAAGGCCTAATGAACCCCCGATCTTTTCATTTATAATAATATATCACTGGTTACAGATCTCTATAAAAATATTTCATTCTAATATTATAGGAGAAAGTATTAATAGTATCTCATTAACTGACTCAGCTTTAACTGCCATTATTTTATCACTTATTGGCCTCCTTATTTTTTCAATTGGTATTTCTATTTCACTCAGAAAAATGAAACTTATTAGAATAAAAGATCTTCATGATTTATCTAATTATTACTCAATTAAAAAGGTGTTTATAGTATATGCAATCTTTTCGATTATCTATATTTTTTTAAAAAAAGTAATGTTGAATGGAATAATTAATAATAGTGGAATTACACAAATAATTTTGGGCTTTTTGAATTTTAAGAGTGTATTTATCTATATTTTATTTTTATTAAGTATACTAAAGAAAAAATATAAATTTCTGTTAGTGGTATTAATTACTGAAGTGATTATTGGTCTTTCAGGTTTTTTCTCAGGATTTAAAGAACCCTTCATTATTCTTTTTTTAGCCTACTTTACAATAAATAAAAAAATCTCTCTTAAATCATTGAGATTTATACTACCAGTTTTTTCCCTTCTTCTTATCATGGTTTTAGTTTGGACCTCTATAAAATCCTCATATAGAAAAAGTATTAATAAAAACGATTCCAGTATGGTTGTTAACGTTTCAGCTTCTAAACAGTTTGCCATCTTAAGCAATGTAGTTAAGCAAGTTGAAATTGAAGATTTACAAATTGCAATTAAATTGGCTGCTCTTAGATTGTCGTATACAGATTTTTTTGGGTATGCAATAGATAATGTCCCACAGAATATAAATCATGAAAACGGTAAATTATGGTTTGGTGCATTCACACATTTTTTAAAACCAAGAATTTTATTTCCCAACAAGGAAGTATTGGATGACTCTCAAAGAACTAATAAGTATACGCGTGAAAATTTCGCTGATTTCAGCAAAGGTGTTTCGATATCTTTAGGTTATTATGCGGAAAGTTATATTGATTTTGGATATTTAATGTTTGTAATGCTATTTATTCTTGGTTTGCTTTATGGTAATTTGTATAAACTTATACTACTTAAGAATAAAAATGTGTTTATTCCATTTGCATTTATTATTGTGATTTTTTCTGGGGCACATACATTTGAAACTAGGAATGATAAATTAATAGGTGGTATTTTTACAGCTTCAATAATGTTTTATTTGATCTGGAAGTTTATTATACCCAATAATTTTTACTTAAAATCAATTCACAACAGAATCAATAATGATAAGAATTAGTCATGTAATTAAATCGATAGATCTTGAAACTGGGGGGCCTGCAAGAAGCACAACTCATTTAATTAATGAATTGAACGAAGTCAATCCAAACTTGCATGTTACATTAAATACATTTGGTACTAAAAACCCAATAATAAATCAGTTTAAAAATAAAAATAGTATAAATTTTTTTACAAATAATAATTATTTTTATTCTACTGAATTAAGGAATGACGTTATCAAGTCAAATTATTCTTTATTACATGGTCAAGGAATTTGGGAGTTTCCAGTTCATCAAATGTCTACTTTGGCTAGGGAGTTACGTATTCCATATGTAATAAGTCCAAGAGGAATGTTAGAGCCTTGGTCTTTGAGCCAAAAAAAAATAAAAAAAAGAATTGCAATGTTACTTTTCCAAAAAAAAGATTTACAAATGGCGGAGTGTATTCATGCAACAGCAAATTCTGAAGCAAAAAATTTAAGAGCATTAGGTTTTACTAATCCTATAGCTATAATCCCCAATGGTATTAATTTATTAGATTATCCAGATTTTAATAAAACAAATAATACTAAAAGAAAGTTGCTATTTTTGTCTAGAATTCATGAAAAAAAAGGAATAGAGCTGTTAATTAATTCTTGGAATGAGTTAGATACTAAGTATACAAAAGACTGGGAAATCGAAATAATTGGAAGCGGTAGTGATGAATATATTGAAACTTTAAAGGAACTTATAAATAAATATCAACTCAATTCAAGTGTAAAAATTTCTAAACCAATCTATGGTCTTCAAAAATTAAAGAAATACCAAAGTTCGGATTTATTTGTACTTCCCTCATATAGTGAGAATTTTGGAATTGTAATTGCTGAAGCATTAGCATGTAAATTACCGGTAATAACCACAAAAGGAGTTCCTTGGTCAGAATTAAATTTATTAGGATGTGGTGATTGGATCGAGATTGGTATTGAACCATTAAAAGAAAGTCTAAAAAAAATGCTATTAAAGTCTAATGAAGATCTTCTTAAAATGGGAACAATAGGAAGAAACTTAATAGTTGAAAAATATAGCATGAATTCTACAGCAAAAAATATGAACAAACTATATCAATGGATTTTAAACAAGAAAAATAAACCAGAATTTATAGATATACTATGACTAAGATCGACTTATCAAAATATCAAAATACTTTGTCCAAAAGTGATCAGCTAAAGAGGTTGTTATGGTCTATTGCATGGGGATTATTCGCAAGACCATTACCAAGAAGTACTGGTAGAAGATGGAAGTTATTTCTATTAGCTTGTTTTGGAGCAAAATTACATCCTACTGCAAATGTTTATAGTTCTGTTACTATTTATGCGCCTTGGAATTTAAAAATGGGAGAAAATAGTTGCATAGCTCCAGAAGTCGATTGTTATAATGTTGCAACAGTCACAATAGAGGCTAATGCTACTGTTTCTCAAAAATCTTATTTATGTACCGCTTCTCATGATATTTCTCTTCCAAACCATCCATTAATTACTGCACCAATAATAATTAAAGATCAAGCTTGGATTGGAGCATCAGTATTTATTGGTATGGGAGTTACAATTGGTCAAGGGGCTGTTGTAGGAGCATCATCTTCAGTTTTTAAAAATGTAAATCCTTGGGAAATAATTGGGGGTAACCCTGCAAAATTTATTAAAAAAAGAAAAATAAATGTTTAGTATAATTATTTTGACTTACAATGAAGAAAATTCATTGCAAGATTGTTTAAATCATATAAAATTCTGTGATGATATTGTCGTTATCGATAGTAATAGTAATGATAATACAGTTGAAATTGCTAAAAAAAATGGAGCAAGAGTTTATATAAATAAGTTTACGGACTTTGGTGAACAACGAAATTTTGCTATTGAAAAAGTAAACTATAAGTATGATTGGGTTTTTCATCTCGATGCGGATGAATTATTTACTGAAAATTTAAAAAAAGAATGTGAATTGTCTTTAAAAAATTATGAATTCGGTGCTTTTATGGTGCCTTCTAAAATGATGCTATATGGAAAGTGGTTGAAATACTCAGGTAGTTATCCAGTATATCAAATGCGTTTCCATAAAATAGGAGATGCACGGTTTATAAAATATGGACATGGTCAAAGAGAATCAGATTTAAAAAATGGTCTGGGTTATTTAAATTCTGCATATTTACATAACTCATTTGAGAAAGGCATTAGCAGTTGGCTATTAAAGCATATTAAGTATGCAGAAGAAGAAGCTAATCAATTTGAAAAAGACGAAAAAAAATATAGCCTTTTAAATTTAATTTCTAAGAGTAAGTTAATTCGTTATAGAGAATTAAAAAAAATTAGTTCATTATTACCTATGAAGCCATTACTAAGATTTATTTACTATTACGTTTATAAGAGAGGATTTATGGATGGTCGAATTGGTTTTGAATACTGTAAAATGCAATTCTTATATGAATTAATGATTTCTATTAAAGCTTTTGAAATCGGTAATAACAAAAAACCTTAATTATAATCATACAATGCATTATAAAAAAATTTTAGTCACCGGAGGTCTTGGGTTTATTGGGTCCCATACTGTAGTAGAATTAATAAACAATAATTATGAAGTAATCATAATTGATGATTTATCTAACTCTAATTTGGATGTAATAAGTGGAATTAAAAAGATTACAAATAAAAAAATTAATTTTATTAGCTTAGATCTAAAAAATAAAAAAGAAGTTATAGATTTTTTTAATAAAAATCATTCCCAAATTGATGGAATTATTCATTTTGCCGCATATAAATATGTTGGTGAAAGTGTCTCAGATCCAATTAAATATTATGAGAATAATCTTGTATCCTTAATCAATATATTATCAACGATAAAAGAATTATCCTTAAATATGAATTTTGTTTTTAGTTCTTCTTGTACAGTTTATGGAAGAACTAATAATTCTCCAATTAAAGAAACTGAGATAATAGTTAAAGCTGAATCTCCTTATGGAAATACTAAACAAATATGTGAGGAAATATTAAAAGATTTTTCAAATTCGTATAATAACATTAACGTTATCTCTTTAAGGTATTTTAATCCTATAGGTGCACACCCATCAGGCGAGATTGGAGAATTACCTATTGGTAAACCTCAAAACCTTGTTCCCTTCATTACTCAAAGTGTAATTGGTTTATATCCTGAATTAATAGTATTTGGAGATGATTATGGCACTAAAGATGGAACTTGTATAAGGGATTACATAGATGTTGTTGATCTTGCAAAAGCACACGTAGCATCTTTAAGCTATATTCAAAAAGAGAATACAAATAAGAATAATTACGAAACTTTTAATTTAGGCTCAGGAAAAGGTTTTTCAGTACTAGAGGTAATAAAGACATTTGAAAAAATAAATAATATTAAAGTTAATTTTAAATTTGGGGATAGAAGAAATGGTGATGTTGAAACTATTTTTTCAGATATAGAAAAGGCTGGGAGATTGTTAAAATGGACAACCCAAGTACCTTTAGAAAACTCTCTCAAGAATGCTTGGACGTGGGAAAAAAAAATAAGAAATAAAAAGTTTTAATATGAAAAAAATATTAGTTACAGGTGGAGCTGGTTTTGTGGGGTCTCACTTGTGTGAACGACTATTAAAAGAAGGGAATGAAGTAATTTGTTTGGACAACTATTTTACAGGAAATAAGCAAAATATTATTCATTTACTAGAAAATCCTTTTTTTGAATTAGTAAGGCATGATATAACGGAGCCATATTATGCTGAAGTAGATGAAATATACAATTTAGCATGTCCTGCATCTCCAATTCATTATCAGTACAATCCAATTAAGACAATAAAAACATCTGTATTGGGTGCTATTAATGTTTTAGGTTTAGCAAAACGGGTAAATTCAAAAGTGTTACAAGCAAGTACAAGTGAAGTGTATGGAGATCCTGATGTTCATCCACAACCAGAGTCTTACTGGGGTAATGTAAATCCAATTGGAATCCGTTCTTGTTATGACGAGGGTAAACGCTGTGCTGAAACTCTTTTTATGGACTATCACAATCAAAATAAAGTTAAAATTAAAATTATTAGAATATTTAATACTTATGGACCTAACATGAACCCTGAAGATGGAAGAGTTGTTTCAAATTTTATTGTACAAGCTTTAAAAGGAGAAAAGATAACAATTTTTGGTGATGGAAATCAAACAAGAAGTTTCCAGTACGTTGATGATCTAGTAGAAGGAATGATAAGAACGATGAATTCTAAAGATAATTTTTTAGGACCAGTCAATTTAGGGAATCCAATCGAATTTACGATGCTTGAATTAGCACAGACTATTTTGAGATTAACTAATTCAAAATCTAAATTAATCCATTTAGATTTACCAAAAGATGATCCAAAACAGAGAAAGCCTGACATTAGTTTGGCAAAAAAAGAATTAAATGGTTGGGAACCTAAAACGCAACTAGAAGAAGGTTTAAAAAAGACCATTGCCTATTTTGAATCTGTAATTTAATGAATTTAAAAATTTATAATCGTATTAAAATAAATAAAACATCTTATGTATAAATTAAAAATAATTATAGTTCTTGTTCTTTTTTTAGAATTCTTTTTGAGATTTTATTTTGGTTTTTGTGATACAATTTTAATGCAGAAAAGTGTTAAATATGAATATATCGCAAAACCGAATCAAGATAGATTTAGGTTTAGAAATGCTATTAATTACAATAGTCTTTCTATGAGAAGTGATGAAATAAATGGCGATGCAGTTCTAATCCTAGGCTTTGGTGATTCTGTTTTAAATGGAGGTGTTTTAACAAGTAATGAAGATTTAGCGACAACTCTGCTTTCAAAATCTTTAACAAAAAAGATGAATAAGCCTGTTCAGTTTTTAAATATTTCAGCTGGGAGTTGGGGACCCGATAACTGTTTTGCTTATTTGTTAGAAAAAGGAGATTTTAATGCAAAAAGTATTTACTTATTTGTTAGCTCTCATGACGCATACGATACAATGAATTTTGAAGAAATAATTGATAAGAGTGTGTCTTTTCCTTCAAGACAGTATAAGATAGCAATTTATGAATTACTTGATAGATATTTATTACCTCGAATTATAACATATGAAAAGGAGTTAGGTATTAATAAAAAAAGAGGAACAGAACATTTTAATATAGGATTTCAATCTTTTGTTGACTATTCTAAAAAATACAATATTCCACTAACAATATATCTACATGCCGAAAATGTTGAATTAGAAAATAATAGCTATAATTCTCAAGGTCAGGAAATTATTGATTTTGCTAAATTAAATAAGATACCAATAATTTTAGAATTAGAAAACGGTTTAAATAAGACTAATTTTAGAGATCAAATTCATTTAAATGAAAGTGGACAAGAGCTAATGGCAAAATTAGTTTATGAAAATATAATAAAGTAATGAAAATTTCTATAATAACAGTTTGTTATAATAGTGCTGCTACTATTTATGACACCATTAATTCTGTTAATACGCAGTCCCATCCTAATATTGAACATGTTTTTATCGATGGGCTCTCATCAGATAACACTTTAGAAATAATTAGGTCAAATTCTAAAAAAAAGAATGTGATAATTTCAGAAAAAGATAGTGGTCTTTATGATGCAATTAATAAAGGAATTTTAAATGCTACTGGAGATGTTATTGGACTATTACACTCTGATGATATTTTATCTTCATCTGAAATTATCTCAGATTTAATTGCAAAAATTCATGATGAAAATTTAGATGGCGTTTATGGTGATTTACAATATGTAGATAAGATAAATACTAATAAAATAATTAGGTTTTGGAAGAGCTGTGAATTCAAAGTCAACCTTTTAAGAAAAGGTTGGATGCCAGCGCACCCAACATTAATTTTAAAAAAAGAGGTTTATAGTAAGCATGGAGTTTTTAATAAATCATTTAAGATTGCAGCCGATTATGATTTTATGTTGAGGATATTTAAGGATTCAAATCTTAAATTTGGTTATATACCTAAAGTAGTAACTAAAATGCGAGTTGGTGGTGCTTCAAACCGTAGTATAAAAAATATTATTAAAAAATCTAAAGAGGATTATCGGGCAATTCGTTCAAACAACATAGGTGGATTCATAACCCTAATGTTAAAAAACACTTCAAAAATTAAACAATTTTTTAACTAAAACCCATGATTTACAATACATTAAAAAAAGAGATAGAATCTTTTGGATTCACAGTAGTATCTCATGATTTTGAAAGACCTTGGGGAGGTTTCTTGGTAATTGATGAATCCCAAGCACAAGAATTTTCTAATAAATTTTTCGAAGGTTTGGATGTTAATACTCTAAGAATTGGAGGTAAACTAAGTCCAAAAATTTTGATTGTTAAGCCTAATGCTCGCTTGTCTTGGCAATACCATAATAGGCGTGCAGAAATTTGGCAAGTATATAAAGGTGCTGCTGGAATTGTTAGAAGTGATTCTGATGTAGAAAATGAGATGAAAGTGTTTAATGAAGGAGATCAAATTATTTTAAAGCAAGGTGAACGGCATCGTTTAATAGGTTTAGATGATTATTGTGTGGTGGCAGAGATCTGGCAACATACCGATGCTAACCATCCTTCAGATGAAGATGACATTATAAGAGTACAAGATGATTTTGGTAGATAAAAAAAGAAAATGAGTAAGAAAAAAGGAATAATTGTATCTGGTTATTTTAACCCAAT
>TARA_B110000240_G_scaffold111753_1_pt1 | contig 18177 bp, 19 predicted proteins | sample TARA_B110000240 | Tara Oceans TARA_B110000240 (sample SAMEA4397611) | marine metagenome | biome: Polar Biome; feature: [DCM] deep chlorophyll maximum layer (ENVO:01000326); material: water (ENVO:00002006), including particulate matter (ENVO:01000060) such as... | depth 17 m | reverse complement strand
TCTTAATAGATTTTAATGTAAGATATTGAAATCACAATTTTTTGAATTATATTGTGATATTCGTTTTGTAATAAATAATAAACTCAGATTTTCAACTTCAATTTGAAGTTATCTGTAAAAACTAATTGAATTTTAAACCTATGAACTTCGAATATTCAGAAAAATCAATCCAATTACAACATAAGTTAACTGCTTTTATAGAAGCTCATATTGTCCCTGTAGAAAAAGAATATATTGCTTTTCAAGGTGATGCAAGAAATATGTGGAAACGCTTTCCGAAGACAGAAATGCTAAAGCAAAAAGCAAAAGAAGCGGGTTTATGGAACTTGTTTCTTCCAAAAGAATATGAGGAGTTAAGTCCAGGTTTAACCAATTTAGAATATGCTTCTTTAGCAGAAATTATGGGCAAGAAAATTTGGGTTGCAGAAATTTTTAACTGTTCTGCTCCCGATACAGGGAATATGGAGGTGTTGGCGAAATTTGGAAATGATGCTCAAAAGAAACAATGGTTAACACCTTTAATGAATGGCGAAATTCGTTCTGCTTTTTTAATGACTGAACCACAGGTTGCTTCTTCAGATGCTACAAATATTGAAACTTCTATTGTTCTAGAAGGCGATGAATATGTGATTAATGGTCATAAATGGTGGTCTTCTGGTGCGATGGATCCGCATTGTAAAGTGGCAATTATTATGGGTAAAACAGATCCAAAGGCGCATCGACATCAACAACAAAGCATGGTTTTAGTACCGATGGATACTAAAGGATTAAAGATTGTAAGACCTCTTTCGGTTTTAGGTTATTTTGATTCGCCAGAAGGACACGCAGAAATTATTTTAGAAAATGTAAGAGTACCAAAAGAAAATTTAATTTTAGGAGAAGGCAGGGGTTTTGAAATTGCACAAGGACGTTTAGGGCCTGGTAGAATTCATCACTGCATGCGTTTGGTGGGCATGGCACAATATGCTCTAGAACTTATGTCTCAAAGAACTTTAGAAAGAGAAACGTTTGGAAAGAAGTTTCACGAATACAGTAGCATTCGTCATGAAATTGCAAAATCTGCCTGTGAAATTCAACAAGCAAGACTATTAACACTTTCTGCCGCTGATAAAATGGATAAAGTGGGTAATAAAGAGGCAAAAGATATTATTGCGATGATTAAAATTGTCGCTCCAAATATGGCTCAAAAAGTGATCGACAGAGCGATGCAAATTTTAGGAGGAAAAGGTGTTGGACAAGATACTTATTTACCACATTATTTTGCCATTGCAAGAATCCTGCGTTTGGCAGACGGTCCAGATGAGGTGCATATGTATCAATTGGGTAAAAGTTGTATTAAAAAATACGGAAATAATTCATGAACAACCAAAAAGTAAGAAAAGGCGAGGAATTAAATGAAGTTTTATTGAAAAAGTATCTGCAAGAAAACAATTTAATTGCTTCTATTGATGCTGACTTGTTTGTAAATCAGTTTACACACGGATTTTCTAATTTAACATATTTATTGCAAATTGAAGAAAAAGAATTTGTTTTAAGAAAACCACCAAAAGGTGCTATCAAAAGAGGCCATGATATGCATCGTGAATTCAAAGTACAAAGTGCTGTTAGCAAATCCTTTTCAAAAGTGCCAAAAATGTTTGCTTTTTCTAGCGATGAAACGATTCTTGGAAGTGATTTTTATATCATGGAAAAGGTAGAAGGAATCATTTTAAATTATAAAGAAGCACAAAAGAGAGAAATCCCTACTTCGGAATATAAAACGATTGCAAATTCTTGGTTAGATACTTTAGTGGAATTACACAACGTTGATTATCATGCAATTGGTTTAGGCGATTTAGGCAAACCTGAAGGCTATGTGGCAAGACAAGTCTCTAATTGGGGAAAGCAATATCTAAAGGCAAAAACAGAAAAAGTTCCAGAAGCAGTAATGGTTATGAAATGGATGGAGGAACATCAACCAAAAAAGTATGAGCATTGTTTAATTCACAATGATTTTAAATACGATAACGTTGTTTTTAAAGACAATTCTTGGCAAGAAGTTGCTGCAGTTTTAGATTGGGAAATGGCAACTTTAGGAGATCCTTTGATGGATTTAGGAACTTCTTTAGGATATTGGACGGTTGCTACAGATCATGATTTTGTAAAACAAGGAATCCCATCACCAACCGTTTTTGAAGGAAATCCGATAAGGAGCGAAATTGCACAAATGTATGCACAAAAATCAGGCAAAAATGTAGATAATTTAGTTTTTTATTATGTTTTCGGCTTGTTTAAAATTGCAGTAATTGCACAACAAATTTATTTTAGATATACGAAAGGATGGACGTCAGATCCACGTTTTTCGAACTTAAATAAAGCTTCAGAATTGTGCTGTAAATTAGCTTTGAAGGCGATCAAGACAAAATCAATAGATTAATATCCTGCAAGGTTTTTAAAACCTTGCAGGATACATTAAATAAGAAATATGGAAGTAAAAGATAAAATAGTTATCATTACGGGTGCAGGTTCTGGAATCGGAAAAGCAACCGCGATTCACTTTGCAAAAAACGGAGCTACCGTGGTAGTTTCTGACATCAATTTAGAAAAAGCACAAAAAGTTTCTAATGAACTTGTAACAAATGGAGGCAAATCGCTACCTATAAAGGCAAACGTTGCAAAGTTTGAAGAAGTAGAAAATTTAATCAACACAACGGTAGCAAAGTTCGGAAGGTTAGATGTTATTGTAAACAATGCAGGGATTGGTCCCAGTTTATTAAGAACACATGAAGCCACTTTAAAAGATTGGGATCGAGTAATTTCGGTAAATCAGACCGGGGTTTTTTACTGCATGAAGCTAGCTTTAGCACAATTTTTAAAACAAGGGTATGGAAATATCGTGAATATTGCTTCGTTAGCAGGCTTAAAAGCATCACCAAATAATATTAGTTATAGCGCAAGTAAATTTGCTGTGGTGGGCATGACGAAGTCTGCAGCCATGGAGTATGCAACTAAAAATATACGTGTAAATGCAGTATGTCCTGGATATACCGAATCTGCTTTATTAGATCAACTTATCAATGCAAAACCAGAAATGGATGCTGTTTTAAAGAGTGTCATTCCGATGAAGCGCTATGGAAAAGCAGCAGAAATTGCGGAAGCGGTTGTTTGGTTGGCTTCAGACAGTACTAAATTTATTACTGGACAAACCATAACATTAGATGGTGGTACTTCTCTTTAGTTTGTCAATAATAGTACGTAAATTTGTTGAAACAAAAAATCAACACAAAAATTAAAATTTAGGAATTATGAAAAAATGGTTAATACCTGTCATTGTCATTGTTGTTATTGTTTACGCATTCTACAATTTCGGAAAAGGATTTAATAATACAGCGGTAGTTTTGCAAGAAGATGCAAAAACAACCTGGTCTAATGTAGAAAGTGCTTATCAAAGAAGAAATGATTTGATCGGGAATTTGGTAAAAACTGTGCAAGGAGCTGCGGATTTTGAGAGAAATACTTTGACAGAAGTGATTGAAGCAAGATCGAAAGCGACTTCTGTAAATATTAACGCAGGAGATTTAACTCCAGCAAATATGGCGCAATTTCAAAAAGCACAATCAGGATTAACGGGAGCGTTATCTAAATTATTGGTTTCTGTAGAACGCTATCCTGATTTAAAAGCGAACGCGAACTTTTTAGAGTTACAAAGCCAAATAGAAGGTACAGAAAATAGAATTAACGTGGCTAGAGACCGGTTTAATGAAGGTGTAAATAATTACAATAAACATATTAAAGTTTTTCCGAATTCTTTCCTAGCAGGTGTGTTTAATTTTGATGCAATGAACCGTTATCAAGCAAATGCAGGATCGGAAAATGCTCCAGATATCAATTTTGATTTTAATAAGAAAAAATAATAAATGTCTAAAGTAGAAGCTTTTCTTAACAAGAAAGAAGAAGAAGAAATTATTTCTGCGATTCAAATTGCAGAGAAAAAAACTTCTGGTGAAATCCGGGTACATATTGAAGCCTCTTCCGAGAAAGATCATTATGAGCGCGCGTTAGAAGTATTTTATCTCTTAAAAATGGAGACTACAAAAAATGCAAACGGTGTCTTACTCTATGTTGCTGTTGATGATAAAAAATTTGTCATTTGTGGTGACGAGGGCATTAATAAAGTAGTGCCAGCAGATTTTTGGAATTCAACCAAAGACAGTATTCAAAATCATTTTAAAAAAGGAGATTTTAAACAAGGCATTGTTGACGGGATTTTAACGGCTGGTAAAGAGTTAAAAATACATTTCCCTTATCAATCAGATGATACAAACGAACTTTCTAATGAGGTTTCTAAAGGATGAGTTTAAAAAAAGTAAGAAGTAATACGTTTTTAGTTGCTAGTAAAATTGTTTGCATAGCAATATTTTTAATAGTACAAAATGTTTTTTCTCAAGGATATAAAATTCCTGAAAAGCCAGAATTTCAAACAAGTGTTTACGATTTCACAAATCCGAAGCTTCTTTCTGAAGCACAAAAAACGAGTTTAGAAAGTAAGTTAGTTCGTTATTCAGATACAACTTCTACGCAAATCGTAATTGCTATTATAGCATCTACAGAGGGTGAAAATATTAGTTATTTAGCTGCGAATTGGGGTGAGAAATGGGGTATTGGTGATGCGAAAAAAGACAATGGAGTGCTAGTTTTATTAGCGAAAGATGATAAAAAAATAGCAATCCAAGCGGGTAAAGGTGTTGAATACTTGTTGACCGATTTTCAATCGAAAAGAATTATTGAAAGGGTGATTATTCCTGAATTTAAAAAGGGAGATTTTTATAGCGGTTTAGACAGAGGTGCTACCTATATTTTTAAAACTTTAAATGGCGAGTTTAAAGGAACTCGTAAAAAAAATGAGAAAGGTTTCGACTCTGGAGTCTTCGTTTTTGTTTTTATCATCATCATTATTATATTTTTAATTTCTAGAGGAAACAAAAATAATAAAGGTGGAGGAAAAGGTTTTAGAACAGGTTCAATTGCAAATACTCTTTTTACTGCCATAATTTTAAGTAACGCGGGCAGAAGTGGCGGTTTTGGGGGTTCTTCAAGTGGCGGTGGCTTTGGCGGTGGCGGCTTTGGTGGTGGTTTCGGCGGCGGAAGTTTTGGCGGCGGCGGCGCTTCTGGAGGCTGGTAATTATACTTTTTTAACTTTTCTTAAGAGTGAAATTAAATAGTTTATTGCAGTTTTATGTTAAGAAAAATAGTTTGTTTTTTTACTTTTTTAGTATTTATTAGTTGTCAGAATTTTGGACAACTAAAAATTCTTGCAGATTTGCCAAAAGGTTTAAAAGAGGTTTCTGGAGTAGAATTTGAAACAAAATCTGATCTTATTTGGATGATAAATGATGGAGGAAATCAGCCAAAATTATTTGCTGTTTCAAAAAAAGGCAAGATTAAAAGAGAAATTTATGTGAACACTAAAAATCGTGATTGGGAAGATTTAACGTCTGATGAAAAAGGCAATATTTACATCGGTGATTTTGGTAATAACTTAAGTAAAAGAAAGAATTTAAAAATCTTAAAAATTGATAAAAAATATCTACATAAAAAAAGTGCTAAAGTAGAAAAGATAGAATTTGAATATGAAAATCAAGAAAAATTTTCATCCAAAAAGAAAAGATTACTTTTTGATGCAGAAGCTTTTTTTTATTTTAAAAATTACATCTACATTTTTACGAAAAGTAGAGTAAAGAAAAAATATGGAAGAACTTTTCTGTATAAATTTCCTGCCCAAAAAGGAAATCATATCGCTAAATTAATTGGCGAATATAAAAACTGTAAGGATTTAAAATGTTGGATTACATCGGCAGATATCTCTGATGACGGAACAAAAGTGGCCTTATTGTCTCAAAAAAATGTTCTTATTTTTTCAAATTTTAAAGATGATAATTTCTTTTCTGGAACAGTAAAAAAAATAGAATTAAAAAACAAGACTCAAAAAGAAGGAATTTGTTTTAAAGGAATTAATAAATTATTAGTGACTGATGAAAAATCTGGAGGTGAAGGTGGTAATTTATATGAAATCACAATAGACTAGAACTGATGCAGAAATTTCCAAATCAATACTGCCCAACCAAGAACTAAAAATAAACCTCCCAAAGGTGTAATAGGTCCTAAAAACTTCAATTTCTTATTGTTTGCAGATGAAATTACTAAACCATAAATAGAAAAAGAAAACAGGAAAGTACCAATTATAAAAGCATACATAATAGCGTTATCAATAGAACCGTTTGTCTTTAAATTAAAACCTAGAACGAGCAAAAGTATGGCGTGGTACATTTGATATTTTACGCCTGTTTCAAAACTTTGTAATTGGTCTGAAGTTAGTTTTTTCTTTAATAAGTGTGCGCCAAAAGCGCCAAATATAACGGCCATAAGGCCAAATAAAGAACCAAAAATTAATGCTATTTGTGTCATTGTAAAATATTAAAATTCAAATCCAAATGAAAAAGCTAATCTTAACCCATCATCACTATTAAAAACAGAAACGTTACCAGAAACCATATTGGCGGCATTAAAGAAAACACCTCCTCCAGCAGAAGTGTTTAGTTTTTTATTTTTAAATGAAGGGTTCAGGGTTAAACTTTCTTGTCCCCAAACACTTCCATAATCAAATCCTCCAAAGACCCCAACGTGCAATGGAACTAGGCTCGTTTTAAAACTTCTTAAATTTAAACGAATATCAGAACTATGGTAAAAAGAATTTTTACCTGTGAAACGCTGATTTCTGTATCCTCTTAACCCGTCATTACCACCGATACTTGCTGCTTGATAAAACTCATAAGAATCTCCAAAAGTAAAATGACTTTTTAGTTTTGTGGCGAATACTAATTGTCCGCTAGAAACCAGTTTGTAATCAAAAGAAATTGACGGAATTAGATATGCAAAATGGTTGTCATTCTTTAAGTTTGTTGTGTAACCAGCAAATACTTCAGTTTTCATACCCATTGTAGGAAAAGCCTGATTATCGATATTTTCAAACTGATAACTCCCTTCTGTATTTATAAATTCTTGATGTTCGAAAATAGCATTATTTGCAGAAAATTGACTTCTTAAAAATCGATTCACTGTATTTTCAACTTGGATTGTTTGATATTTTACACCTAGCTTTATTTGTGCATCTAAATCACTCTTCCATTGTATAAAAGTACCAACAAAAAATTTACTAATTCTTACTCTATTATGATCCTCTTCTTCGAAACCGTTTGCTTCTGGATTTGAAGAATTATTTCCTAAACCAAAATAATTTGTGGCAAAATTAGGACTTGTGAAAGTTGAGTTTACACCAAAATTCCAGTTTCCAAAAACGTTGGCGAATTCAGAAGAATAATCAAGTTCAAAACCATTAGTTGCAAAATAATAGGCGCCAGAAAGTGAATGTTGAGAAGTAAAAGGATTTCTTTCAAAACCATAAGCTGTGTAAATATTTGAAAAACCAGCTTTAACTCCATCGTCAGGATTAAAACCAATTGCAGGAATAATTACATTTTTACTGTTTTTTAATTTCTTGTAATCATACACATTTGTTTCATAGTCATCTGTTAATTTTTTTCTTCCTTTTTTGGTTTTAAAGGTGTTTTTCTTTGATTTGAAATCGTAAATAATGACTTTTTTTCCATCCAAAATGGTGTATTTATCATTATTCTGACCGCCAATAAGTCTTAATTTGATTGGGTTCTTTCCACCGCCTTTTACAATAAAATTATCTTCATCATCTAAGCCATAAATCCAAATTTCTTTGGTTTCAGATTTATTATAAATTCGTTCAAGAAAAACGTTATTTTTATCTCCTTTTTTTATGGTGTATGCCGTAATTTTTGTTTGCCCATTTTGCAATCTTTCAATTTCAAACCAATCATCTTTTTGAGTTCCTCTAATAACTTGAAACTTGTTTACAACATTATAATAGTCATCAGAAATTATTTGTAAATTACGTCTTCTCCCTTGTAATTTTCTTTTGATTATAGATACCGTTTCGTCCCTTACTTCTTCAGGAAAATGAGTAAAAGCTTCCTCAATGACAGCGTCTGTAATATTATCCTGAATGAGTTTAACTTGCTTATCCCAAACAGTTTTATCGGCTTTAGAAATTAAAACCATATCTAAAGGATAAGGTTCTAAATTAAACCATTTAGGGCTTTTTAATTCTTCTGTATACGATTGCATTAAGCGCAATGCAGGCACTAGTTTCGTGACTGTGTTTAACAAAGCACCATCACCAAAAACAGAAAATGCTTGATCTCTATCTCTTGGAATTGGTCTATAAACCACTTGCTTTTTTTCTTTAAAAACAGCCCATCTCCATTGGTCTTCGTGTCGGTCCCAATCACCAATTAGCATATCAAATAAACGTGCTTTTATATACGTTTCTTCATCTAAAATATGGTTTTCGTTTTTATTCAAATTCATCAATAGCTCATCTGTACTAATTACGTTATCAGAAAAACCAAAGCTCGCTTTGTCTCCATGACCAGAGGCTGCACGCTCTTCAATCATATATAACTCATCACCGAATTCATCATTAAACTGTCTTAAACTATTTTGTTTAGGAACATAGTACAACACAGGATTTGTGTGATACAGGTCAATAGCATCAGATAATTTTCCAATAGTAAAAGGAGCATAAGGATGTGATCCTGTAAAAACATCAGATAATAAATTTTCTGTAGTAGTATCATCAAATTGCCCTTCTATATATTGATCTTTAAAAGCTACAGCTTGCAAATATTGCACCGCATTTTTACGCAAAGCACGCATCACATATTCACGCCCTTTTTTATCTTCTAATCTTAAAGATTTAGATTGATGTCCTCCACCTTTTCTGACAGGTTTCAGCCCCCCAAAAAGTGTGTCTAAATGTACGGTTGGTGCATTCACCTCTACACCAAAATATTTTCGATATCGTTCTCCCCATAAATAACGATACGTTTTGCTTTTAGTAATTTCTTCTTGGGTATAAATTGAAGCTTTTTTTTCGGTAATTTTTTGATCCGTAAATGCCTTAAAAACTTTCTTTTCGTCTGCTTCTAAAACTTGAGTTTGGTATACAATTTTATCGTCTTTTACGGTGTAAAAACGAACTTCAGAAGAACCATCCTTATAGATGTCTAACTTGGCAAATCCTTGAGCACCGTAAGTGAATTTTGCACCTCCCGATAATTTTGTAGCCATTGTTTTAGAGCCAGAGCCACTTACAATTTGTGGAATATTATCTTGAACGATATATTGTAGATTATGATCATGACCTGAAACAAAAATAGTTTTGTCATTTTCTTGAGACAATGTTACAATTCGTTTTTTAAGCTCATTGTACTTTTTATTTTGGACATCTGTATTTGAAAGCCCGGAGGTTTCTCGAATTAAGTTTTTAATTGTACCTAAAATAGGTAAAGGATTTAAGTGGCTAGAAAAAGAATATTTACCGCCATGAGAGCCGCTAGTAAACATGGGGTGGTGCATGGCAACAATCGTTGTTTTTCCTCTCGCTTTTTTAATCATTCCTTCAAACTCATCAAAGAACTTGGTTCTTGTTTTAATCTCACAATTATCATTTATAGTTGGGTGATTGTCCCAGTTTGTTAAATACCAATGGGTATCCACCACTATTAAAACGATGTTTTTAGAAATGTCTACCTGTGCTAATGGACAACCATTTTCGGGAAAAAAAGAGTTTTTTCCTAAAGCTTTTTTTACTAATTCTTCTTCTCTTTGCAAACCTTCTATACCATTATACCAGTCATGATTTCCGGGAATAAAAATTGATTTTCCTTTAAATTTTTTAGCAACTTTAGTTTGTGCTCTAATTCTTCTTTTTGCTAATGGATATTTTTTTGATTTTTTCTTCGGGATTCCAGTTTCATACACATTATCACCTAAAAAAATTAAGGTTGATTTTTTAGAAGTTCCTTTAATTTTCTTTCTTAAGTAGAGCAAAGCTGGTGAGTCTTGCTTTAAAGTTGAATTCCCAGCATCACCAATTAAATAGAAAGAATGCATCAATTTAGAACTGTCTTTTTTCTCTTCAAAATTCTGATCTTCTGCAATTTGCATTTTTAAAGTTGCACAGGCAGAAGTTAAAATAAGTAGGATAAAAAATAACAAGTATTTCAATAATTTCATAAATATAAAATTGGCTATTTTAAAATTGAACTTTTAAATAGCATTAAGTCTTCTTTGGTATCTATATCAAAGAGGTTTGTTGCAGTTTTTGGACAAAGAACTTCGTTTTTTCTTTTATTGATGAATTCTTTTGCCCCTTTATCTTCCTTCATCAATAATAAAGCTTCAAAATATTTCTTCGGAAAAATAGCAGGAACACCTAATTTAGTTCCATAATTTGATGCAATAATTATATTGTTATTTTTCTCAAATAAATTAATCATGTTTTTTAAATATAATATTTCAATAGCGGGTTGATCGGCTAATAAAATAAAAACCCCGTCGAAAGTTAATTCATTTTTTCTGAAATGCTGAATTCCAGCAACAATACTTGAACTCAAACCACTTTCAAAGTTTTTATTGTTGATGAATTCGATATTTTCTGTTGTAATCTCTTGTTTTATTTTATCAGAATTTGCTCCTAAAACACAAAAAATGTTATTCGGGATTGTACATTTAATTTTCTCTAGAGCAATGTCTACGAGGGTTTTATTGTTTATTCTCTCTAGCTGTTTAATGCCGCTCATTCTAGACGATTTTCCAGCAGCTAATACTAAAACAGCGATATTTTTCATTTATAAAACATGAATTTTACCTGTGATATTTCGCAAAGAAAAAGGTTCTTTTTTTCTGACGACTGATAAAATTTCTGCCACAATAGAAAGCGCAATTTCTTCTGGGGTTTGTGCGCCAATATGCAAACCTGCAGGCGAATAAATACAATCTAAAAATTTTTCGGAGGTATGAGGAGCAAACTCAAAAAGTTCATTAAATAGTCGTTCTCTCTTCTTTGGGGCACCCAAAACACCAATATATTTTGGCTGATATTCAGAAAGCTTTAGCACATATTTTAAATCTTGAGCATAACTATGATTCATAATTACAAGGGCACAATTTTCTGTAATATTTTTAAATTGAATTGTTTCGGCACTTTGGCTAATAACTTTATTCGATCCAGGGAAATCTGATCGTTGTTTTGGGTCTTTTACCGATGTAATTATATCAATTTCCCAACCTAAATTAGAGGCTATTTTGCATAATTTAACAGCATCATGCTCGCCACCAATAATAATCAGTTTAAATGCAGGCTGTATAATTTGTGTAAAAACTTCAACGTCAGTTTTATCTTGAGTGCTAAAAGTTTCAGAAAATATAAATTGCTCCTTATTTTCAAAAGTTACCAAGGAACCAAAATCGCCAAAAGCCTCATTTTCTTTTATAAAATAACTGTCAATTTTTAAAGATTCTCTTTTCGAATTTGCTTCAGAAAAAGCAGCCTCAAATTCATTAGAAACAAAAAAAGGTTCAATTAAGATATATAAAATTCCTTCGCAACCTAATTTGTATCTGCCGTCATAGGTAATTACTTTTGGTTTGTTATCGAAAAAAATTGGTTTTGCTCTATAAATAATTTCTTTTTCTACACAACCACCACTTACAGCGCCAACAGAATATAAATCTTCAGAAATTAACATTCTAACGCCTGGTTTTCTATACGAAGAACCATCTAAAAAGACCACAGTTGCAAGTACGTTTTTCAATCCTTTTTGTTGATTGATAACAGCTTGGTTAATAATTTCTTTGAGTTCGTGAATCATTGATGAATACTATTTTAAAGCATAAATATAAAACTTTTAAACTTATTATGTATAGCTTATTTTACAAGTCTCACATTCATAATTATCTTGATGTATCCTAATTCCGCTAATATTACTTTCTACAATTTTGTTAATGAAGTTATTATAGGTTTGATCATTTCCGACCAATTTGCTTCCTTTATAAAGTTTGAAAAATAGCCTTTCCATTCTTGTTTTCCCCTACAGTTTGGGCAAATCCCTAAAGGTGTTTTTCAGTGGTATCTGCTGAAACTTTAGAAGTGAAGTGATTTTTAAGATTTTGTATAATAGTTATATTTGGTTGATTTTAAGATTCTAGAATTTCTGTTTCAATAATAATTTTGTTTTGTAATGTTTTGTGAACAGGACATTTAGAAGCAATTTCTTTTAAACGTTGCGTTTGTTTTTCATCTAAATCACCAATAAATTTCAGTTTCTTTTGAAGATGATCAAAGCGAGTGGGCGTATCAACATCAATATTTAAATCATCACTATGCTTTTTCGAATACGTAATATACACAAAGACTTCTTGTAAATTCCATTTTTTATGCTCTGCATAAAGCTTTAGGGTCATTGCTGTACACGCGGCTAAACCAGCACTTAAAAAATCATAAGGAGAAGGACCAAAATCATCTCCACCAACACTTGTAGGTTCATCGGCAATAAAAGAATGCTTTTTAGTTTGAATTGAAGTTGTAAAATTGTCTTCTAATACGCTTAAATGTCCCACTAACTGCTCACTTTTTGCAGAAATCATGCTGTTTTCTTCAGGCTCAAAATAGCGTTCAACCCAAGTCCCAATCATATTACCAGCATAGATACTATCCGAAGATTTTGAGAGTAAGTGATCTGCAGTATCTAAACTTATAAAACTCTTTGGATGTATTGCATTGTGGTAAATTTGATGCGCATTTTCGATTCCAACAATTTTGTCAAAAGGAGCATGCAATACTAAAATTGGTTTTCGCAATTCTTTAATAATTTTAGGTAGATCTGTTTTGTTAAAATCAGCAACAAAATCTTGATTTATTTTAAAAGGTCTGCCTCCAATTTGAACTTCAATTTCACCTTTTTCCGGGATATCATTTATGGCGTGAGAAAATAGATGAGTTACGTGATTTACAGATGCAGGTGCGCCAATAGTTGCCACTGCTTTAACACTTTCTAGTTTTGAGGCGGCAACAATAACCGCGGCACCACCAAGTGAATGACCAACTAACAAAGCAGGTGCTTTGTAGTGCTTTTTTAAATACATATTCACATCTAACAAGTCTTCTACGTTGGCAGAAAAATGACTTTTAGCAAATTCGCCTTCACTTTTTCCTAAACCGGTAAAATCGAAACGTAAAACACCAAAACCATTACTAGATAAGGAGCGACTAATATTTTTTACTGCATTAAAATTACTATTACAAGAAAAACAATGTGCGAAAATTGCAAATTGATTCGGTTTTTGATTTGCGGGTAATTCTAAATAAGCTTGTAATTTTAAACCTTTTCTATTCTCAATTTCTAATTTAATCGTGTTCATTATTTTTGATTTTTTATGGAGTAGAAATAAGATGACTTACTTTACTCTTTTGAAGTTTATTGGAGAATTTTTGCATTAAAAACTGTAATTTAGGTTTGATGTAATTCTCACAAAAAGGTTTGTCAGGATTTGATTGATAGTAATTCTGAAATTCTTTTGTAGAAGGTTTAAAATTTTTAAATGCTAATAGTTGTGTGATAAGTGTAGCCTTAAAATCTAACTGTAATTCAATAATGATTCGTAAACTTTTTTCTTTTTGATGAAGAGAAAAATAATAAACGGCAGAACGATATTTAGCTCTCATAGAATGATTGCTTGTACTTTTGTGGGTGCGCAAGTGAATCTCAATAAGTGTTTTTAAGTCGATTTCTTTTTCATTAAAATGTACAATTGCAGCTTCTGAAAAAGTATTGTTTTTTTCTGTGGATGAAACCCAGCCTTTTTCAACTTTATGAACTCCGTTTAAAGATTGGAATACAGCTTCTGTGCACCAGTGGCAACCGCCACCAAACCCAACTTTTATTAATTCCATTGTAGTTGTTTTCTCTCTGTCCAATAAAGTTCTGGAGCAGTTTTAAAAGAATTTAGGAGTTCAATTTCATGCGTAGAAAGTGAAAAATCATTTAGTTTTACATTTTCTTTCAGTTGCAGAGCGGTGCTTGCGCCGCTTAAAACAATACTATTCGAAACGGTTTGCTCACAATATTTTAAAGAAATTGCATCCACACCAACGGTGTATTTTTTTGATAATTCTTCAAGAACTGAATACAGTTTCTTATAATGTGGATATGCAGTATTTCTGAAAACCCGTCCATTTGCCAAAGCTTCTTTAATAACAATCGATTTGTTTTGACGCATTAATTCCGCCAAAACTTCTTGTAAACTTTGATCTAAAAAATTGTAGGTTACTTGAAATAAATCAAATACCGTTTTTCCATCGACTAAAACAGCTAAAGCTTTTTTAATTACCTCTACTTGATTGGTGCCCGATGTTGTTAACCCAATTTTTAGGTTGTGTTTTTTTTTAAAAAAAGCCAATTGCCTTAGAACTTCAGTATTTTCTAATACTCCTGTTTCTAATGTGGCAGAATGAATTTGATATACCTTTAAATAGGGTAGAAGCTGTTTAGAAAAATTCCATTGTTCGTTTAATTTTTCTAAACTATGTTCTTTTATTTCATGCACTGTTGCATTTATATCAAAATTTGCGGTGTATGTGTATCCCCATTTTGTAGCAATCTCAATGGAGTTGTCGTTTTTTGTTTGTACCCATTCTAATACTAATTCTTCTGCTAAGCCGTAACCTGGAGCCGTATCAAAATAACGGATCCCCGAATTATAGGCAGCTTCTAAAACAGAGAAACTATGTTTTCTAAAAGTTTCTAAATCAGTATTTCCTGCATTATCTTGACGAACATTAATGTATTGTGGTCTCCCTAGAGCTGCGGTTCCTAATCCTATATTCATATTATAAAAGTTCTATATTTTTTAAAAAGTGAATTATTTTTTCTTCTGGCATTTCGCAAGGTTTTATAAATTCTTTTTTTGATGTGATGTAATAATTAAAACTAATAAAATTATTTACTTTTAATTCTCTACCAAAAATTTTAAAAGATGTTCCATCATTAAAAGTATTCTTTGTAATGCTATATTTTGTTAAATTCAAATATCCTTCAGAATAACCTTCTGGATTTTTTTTAATAATAGCTAAAACAGTCATTAAGAGCTACAAGACAGCATCGAACAACCCACTTTATTTCGTGCCCATTCTGGTCTTTTTGCAAACCATTTTTCGTTATCTGGTTGTTCAGTGTATGGTTTTTTTAAGAGTTGATATAATTCATCAATCAAAGAATAATCTCCTTTATCTGCTGCGTCAATTGCTAATTGAGACATGTAATTACGCAACACATATTTAGGGTTTACTCCATTCATTTTTTCTTTTCTCTCTTCGGATGAAGTTGTTTCTTTTTGAAGTCTTTCTGCATATTTTTCAAACCAGTTAAACCATTTCATTTTTATGGCATCCGAAAAATCTTCTAGCTCATAAAAAGCTTTTTCGATCAAATAAAAACCTGATTTCTCAATAGAAAAACTACTTAAATTTCTAAAGAAAATTGTCATGTCGGTTTCCGTTAATTGCAAAGTATCTTCTAAGTGCTGAATTAATTCTAAATCATTTTCATCCGAAGTGTATAAGCCTAATTTCGATTTCATCATTGCAAAAGATTGTTTTTCAAAATCAACTTTATATTGATCTAAAATTTCTTCTAAAGGTGTAACCTCTTCAATGATTGGATATAGCGCATTTGCTAGTTGATACAAATTCCATAAACCAATATTTGGCTGATTTCCGTACCTGTAACGTTTGTTTTGTATGTCGGTTGTGTTTGGAGTCCAGCCAAAATCGAATCCTTCTAACCAACCATAAGGTCCGAAATCGATGGTTAAACCAAGTATCGACATGTTATCCGTATTCATCACTCCGTGCACAAAACCAACACGTTGCCAATGAATAATCATGGCTAAAGTGTGTTCTGAAACTTCTTTAAAAAACTGAACATAACTTTCTTTTGAGGGCTCTCCTAAATGTGAAAAATGATTTTTGATGGTATAATCAGTTAGAACTTTTAAATTTTTTACATCTTTTCTTGCTGCAAAAATTTCATAATTTCCAAAACGTAAAAAAGAAGGAGAAACTCTAGAAACAATAGCACCTTTTTCATAGGCCGGGTTTCCATCGTATAAAACATCACGTAAAACAGGATCTCCAGAGAAACTTAAAGATAAAGATCTTGTAGTTGGAACTCCCAAATGAAACATTGCTTCTGCGCATAAATATTCTCTAACGGATGAACGCAAAACAGCTAAACCATCTGCAGTTCTTGAATAAGGAGTTTGGCCAGCACCTTTTAATTGTACTTTCCAGTTGTTGTTTTGATGTTCAACTTCAAATAAATTAATGGCTCTTCCGTCTCCTAACTGCCCCGCCCAGTTGCCAAATTGATGGCCTCCATAACACATGGAATAGGGTTTTGTATTGGGGTAAATTTCATTACCAGTTACAATATTTTTAAAAAATTCTGAATTTGTTTCTTCTTCAGAAATATGTAATTCAGAAGCCATTTCTTTAGATATGTGCAGTACTTTTGGAGCTTTTGTTTTTTTTGGAGTTACAAAAGAAAATACGGCTTCCGTTACTTGTCTTCTTGAGTTTTCAAGGGTTTTATCGTCGGGTAAATTTTCAGTAAAAGTGTTTTTTATATTTAATCTCATTTATTTTAGTTTTTGAAGAAATCAGATATTTATAAGTTCAAACAAGCAGTCTTGTTCCTTATAATGGCTGCTTAATACCCATGATTGGATTTCATCATATTGTATCAATCCATTTTTGGAGCTCTTTATCAGAGGGATTTCTTAATTTTTTATCACCAATCGAAATGGTAGGGAAATTCAATTTTCTATTTTCATACAAGTTACGCAATTCTTCTGCATTTACCTCATTTTGTAGGACATCTAAAAAGGCGTAATGTATATTACGCGTTTCTAAAAATATTTTATAATAGTGTGTTTTATGACATCTTTCAGCGCCATAAAGTTTAATTAAGGTTTTCATTTTAGTCGTCTACTTGAGTATTTTGGAAATTAAAATAAACTTGGATTAAAAGCATCAAACACAGTTTTCGAAAGGTTTTGTAAGTTCTCGACTGCGTTCGAGCTGATATTTGTTACTTTAATTTATCTGCATGTAATTTTCTTAGTTTCGCCAATTTCGGTTCAATTACATAACTACAATAGCCTTGTTGTGTATTTTCTCTGTAGTAATTTTGATGCTCTTGTTCCGCTTCATAAAAAGTAGGTAAAGCACTTAATTCTGTCGTTATTTTATCGGTATAATAAGGTTCAATCTGAGTTAAAACTTCTTCTGCAATTTTTTGTTGTGTTTCATTATGATAATAAATTACAGATCTGTATTGCGTGCCTCTATCCGCTCCTTGCTTATTTAAGGTCGTAGGGTCGTGTGTTGTCATAAAAATGACTAAAATATCTTGATACGAAATGGTGCTTTCATCAAAAGTAATTCGAATTACTTCTGCAAAACCAGACAAACCAGAACATATTTCACGGTAGGTTGGTCTTCCTGGAGCATTTCCACCGGCATAACCAGAAACAACTTTTTCTACACCTTTAACTTTTTGGAATACAGCTTCTGTGCACCAAAAACAGCCACCGCCTAAAGTGGCAATTTGTATGTTTTTAATCATTTTTAGTAGTTCCTTTTTTTAATTTCATAGATTCAGAGTTAATACAATAGCGCAAACCACTTGGTGCTGGCCCATCAGGAAAAATGTGTCCTAAATGACCATCACAAGTATTGCACATCGCTTCAACTCTAACCATGCCAAAAGTAACATCTCTATCGTATTTTATGGCATTTTCTTTAATGGGTTGTGTAAAACTTGGCCAACCAGAACTAGATTCAAACTTAATAGTTGAATCAAATAAAGGAGTATCACAACAAACACAGTTGTATTGGCCTTCATCATAAATACTGCATAAAGCACCAGTATGTGGTCTTTCTGTTCCTTTTTGTCTTGCAATTTTAAATTGCTCTGAAGTTAATATAACCTTCCATTCTTTTGCTGTTTTCTCAACTCTTTCGTCTGGAGTTGGGTTTCCTTTTGTTGCGAAGCTGATCACTTCTTTCCATGTTAACATAAAGTTGATTCTTTCTTTTTAAATTAATATAATGTTTTTTTAAGTAGTCGAAAATTTTAGGTATAATTTACAAAAAAAAGTTCAAAACTTCTTTTAAAAAAAAAGTAAAATATGATTTTTTTTTTT
>TARA_B110000240_G_scaffold192750_1_pt1 | contig 18219 bp, 11 predicted proteins | sample TARA_B110000240 | Tara Oceans TARA_B110000240 (sample SAMEA4397611) | marine metagenome | biome: Polar Biome; feature: [DCM] deep chlorophyll maximum layer (ENVO:01000326); material: water (ENVO:00002006), including particulate matter (ENVO:01000060) such as... | depth 17 m | reverse complement strand
CAAGAAAAAGAAACAATTGCTAAAGTTAATGCCATAAAGAAAATACCGATAATACCACCAACAGAAGAAGCGGAATCCATTTTGTTTCCCCAAGAACTTGGTAAGGTTATTTCGTAAAAACCAAAGAAAGAAAATGCGAAAAACACTAAAACTGTAAAAAAGAAAATATTTAACCAAATGTTTGTTGAGATGGTATTTAATATTTCTGGATCTAAATTATCTAAAAAATGAAAAGGGAGACTTAATAAAATGTAGATGAACACAATAAAAAATCCGTATAAAATGGCATTGAAAATTCCTTTGCTTTTATTTTGAGATTGTTTCGTGAAAAAGGATACGGTTAAAGGAATCATCGGGAAAACACAAGGTGTTAACAAGGCCAATAAACCACCAACAAAACCAAGAAAAAAGAGGCTAAATAATCCGTTTGAACTTTCTGAACCAGTATTACTAGAATTTTTTAATAGTGAAGTATTTTTTAAATCTAATTTTAATTTTTTTGTTAGATTTTTACTTTTTTGATCAATCGTAATTTCTTCTTTGATTAATTCTCCCGTCAGAGAAATACTGAAGTTTTCATCAATATTAATGCAAGCAGTTTCACAGACCTGACCAAAGAAATTTAATTTTATGGTGGTGATTTCTTTGTTAGTTAATTTAATTCTCTGTGTAATAATCGCCTTCTCTTTAAAAACGACTTCTTCTAATCCCCAAGTTTCTGAATATTTTTTAAACGTATCTTCTTCAACTGCCTTACCTACTAATTTGTAGCCTGTTTCTCCGCCTTGAAGCGATATTTCTAAAGGAAGAGAAGCATCTTCCGGATTGTATTGCGAGTATAAATACCAACCTTTGTACAATTTTGCACTAAAAATGATATCAAATTCAGTATCTGATACTTTTTTTAAAGCCGTTTCAAGTATGATGGGTTCTTCTGCAGTTTGTGCTTTTAAAACAAAAGATGATAATAAGATAAAAAGTAAGATGAATTTCTTCATTATTTTGATGTTATTTTTAGGATGTTTTTACTACTGTTTTTTATGGATAAACGTCTGTCTTGTCTGTGATGTAGCACCCATATTATTTGGTTATCGGCATTGCAAAGTAACCAAGTATGTTCTTTTTCTAAAAGAGAGAATTTTTGATCTTTAAAATACTTGCTTAATTTCTTTTTTCCTTGCATTCCTATTGGATAAAGATAGTCTCCAGTTTGCCAATTCCTTAAAATTAATGGGTGTTTTAATAAATCTTTATCAACGTAAATTGTATGTGTATTTTCTGTTGATTTTTGTTGTACGTCCTCAAAAGTTATAGTAATAGGATTTGTAATTTTGAGGTCATTTTTTTTTATAAAATATTCTTTGGTTTGTTGATTTTTAATTTCGGTTTTGTCGCTTAAAAGTAAGAATTTTCTATTTTTTAATAAACGATGGGTATTTGAAAAAACTTGTTTCCCCGATTGTGCATTTAGCAGGTGATATACATCGTTCCATGCTGTAAAATTATAGTCTTTTAAAAATTGATACAAATACGCTTTGGGATTTGAAAGTTGTTGCAGTTTATCAATGTCAATCTTTGTAATTTGCAAATCATCCGAGGAATCTTTTTCAATTAGGGCTGATGAAACGTCTTTAATTTTATCTTCGATAATTTGCTGACTTTCTTGTAAATTATCAACCGTTTTCTGAAAAGTAGTTAATAAACTCGGATTGATCTCTTTTAAAACAGGAACAATTTGATGTCTAATCTTATTCCGAATATATTTGGTGGCGGCATTGCTGGCATCTTCTCGCCACTCTATTTTATTTTCTTTTGCATACTTCATGATTTCTGCTCTAGAAAAAGGCAAAAGCGGTCTAATAATATTTCCGTTAATTTCTGGGATTCCTGTAAAACCATCTAATCCAGAACCTCTGGTTAAATTAATTAGAAAGGTTTCTAAATTGTCATCTGCATGATGTGCCGTTAAAACAAAATCAAAATTATTTTTTTTTATAATTTTTTGAAACCAAGTATACCGCAACTCTCTTGCTGCAATTTGTGTAGAGGTTTTTTTTTCTTTCGCATATTTTTCTGTTTCAAAAGTAGTTGTAAAAATCTGATTAGACGTTTTTTGAGATAATTTACTCACGAATTCCTCGTCTAAATCACTTGCTACTTCTCTTAATTTAAAGTTGCAGTGTGCTAAAGAAATAGTATAATTTAATGCAGAAAAAAGATGGGTTAAAACCACAGAATCTAATCCTCCAGAAATGGCAATCAGTAGTTTTTTATCCTTTAGAAAAGGAAAATTAGCGTCGATATGTGTTGTGAATTCTTGGAACATTTCTGGCCCAAAAATACGGAAATTAAAGTTGAGAATTTAACCAGTCTAAAACATCTTGCAGCATTTCTTCTTTGCACAAATCATTTTGTAATTCATGATAGCCACCTTCATATAATTTTAGGGTTGCTTTCTCTGAATTATTTGCAAATTCTTGTGTTCCTTTATAGTCGATGATGTTGTCGGCTGTTCCATGCAGCAAAAACATGGCAGTTTTTAGTTTGCTCGCGTTTTCAATCGCCCATGCTCCAGTTTCAATAAATTTAATAGAATAATTAGGACTTATTTTACCGTGAATTAAAGGATCATCCTTGTATTTTTTTACTTCTGCTTTATCCCTAGAAATAGCAGTAATATCTATTTCGTTGGCCATTGTTAAGGAAGGAAGTATATTTTGAAGCATTTTACCAACAAATAATTTAATAGCAGGTGGCTTAAAAGACAATCTTAAAAACGGACTTGTAGCAACAACGCCTTTCAATTTATGCTTACCTCTGATGGTGTAATTGATCACCGTATTGCCGCCCATAGAATGACCATATAAAAAAACAGGTTTGTTCGCAAATAGCTCTTCCGCTTTTTCTATCGTCTTTGAAACACTTTCTAAAACAGCTTCAAAACTTGGATTATGACCTCGTTTTCCAGTTGTTTTTCCATGACCAAAGTGATCAAAAGTAACGACAGAAAAATCGTTATCAGTCAGTTTTTTTGCAACATGTTGATAACGCCCAGAATGTTCTCCCATTCCATGAACCAAAACAACAACCGCTTTTGTGTTTTTTGCCTGCCAATATTGTCCGTAAAATTCGGTGTTGTAAAGAGTAAAGTTGAATTCTTTGTGTGTCATAATTGGTGGTTAGTGGTTTGTTTCCCTGATTATAAAAATACACTATTAAAATTATTCCAATACGTTACTACTAATCATGAGTACATCACTCATTACTCATCAACCTCACCCGCACTTGGCGAAAACAGTAAATCAGTAGGAGTATCTATATCATATAAATATTGATATCCTTTGGATTCTTTTTTACAGAAAGGTTCTAATAGTTTCACCATCGTTTTAAAACCAGTTAAAGTAAGCACACAAAAAAAAGTTTCATTGTCTTTGGTCATAATTCCTTCATCAGATGTAAACAACCCGAATATTAAATTGCAATTTCGTGGTATAATAAAATCGACTTGTCCTAAATCTAGTTTTTGTTTTTTGTCAATAACGATGTCTATTAAAAGAGCTCTAAACTGAATTGCTTCTGCTTTTTTAAAGTTATAAAGACGAACAATGTTTTCGTCGAGGCCATTAAAGTTTTCTATATAATCTAATTCCATTTTATTTTTTTAGTGAAGCTCAATTTTGAAAAATAGTAAAGCGATCAATTCAAAATTGTTAGTCGAACTAGCCCCGCTTTATACGCTGAACTTGTTTCAGTGTTTTGCAGGATCTTTGACTTTATATTTCGATATTTTTAATGCGCTTCTAACCAATTATAACCCACATCCATTTCTACATCTAAAGGAACGCTCATTTTAAAAGCATTTTCCATTTCGAATTTAATAATTGGTTGTATGGTTTCTAATTCGTCTTTATGAGCGTCAAAAACCAGTTCATCATGCACTTGCAATAACATTTTAGATTTGAAACCCTCCTTCTCAAAACGTCTGTGAATATTAATCATGGCTATTTTAATAATATCTGCGGCAGAACCTTGAATAGGTGCGTTCACGGCATTTCTCTCTGAAGCACCTCTAACAATCGCGTTTCTAGAATTGATGTCTTTTAAATAGCGACGTCTGTTTAAAACCGTTTCTACATAACCATGCTCTCGTGCAAAATCAACTTGACTAGCCATATAAGCTTTCAACTTTGGATAGGTTTCATAATACGTATCAATCAATTCTTTGGCTTCACTTCTGCTTAAATCTGTTTGATTACTCAATCCAAACGCAGAAACCCCGTAAATAATTCCAAAATTTACCGTTTTAGCATTGCTTCTTTGTTCTCGAGTTACCTCCTTTAAATCAACATTAAAAACTTTTGCAGCTGTTGAAGCATGAATGTCTTCGCCATTTTTAAAAGCATTCATCATGGTTTCTTCTTCACTTAAAGCAGCAATAATTCGCAATTCAATTTGACTATAATCCGCTGCTAGTAATACATATTCTTGACTTCTAGGAATAAATGCTTTTCGAACTTCACGACCACGTTCTGTTCTAATTGGGATATTTTGTAAGTTAGGATTGCTAGAACTCAATCTTCCTGTTGCAGCAACCGCCTGCATATATTGTGTGTGAATTCTTCCTGTTTTTGGATTGATTTCATTTGGCAACGCATCTACATACGTACTTTGTAATTTTTTATATTGACGATATTCTTGAATATCCCTAATTATTTCGTGGTCTTTTACCAAATATGATAAAATGTCTTCTCCTGTTTTATATTGACCTGTTTTGGTCTTTTTTGGCTTATCAACCAACTTCATATTTTCGAATAAAACAATTCCTAACTGTTTTGGCGAAGCAATATTAAATTCTTCCCCTGCCAATTCATAAATGTTTTTTTCTAATCGGTTGATGTCATCCGTTAAGGCAACAGACAATTCTTTTAAAAATTCGGTGTTTACGTTTATTCCCTCAATTTCCATCGCAGTTAAAACAGAAACCAATGGTAATTCTACATCTCTAAATAATTTGGTTACATTTCCATTTTCTAATTCTGTTGTAAAATGTTCTTTAAGTTGCAGGGTGATGTCTGCATCTTCAACAGCATATTCTGTTTGATCTTTTATAGGTACAACTCTCATAGAAAGCTGATTTTTTCCTTTTTTACCAATCAATTCTGTAATCGAAACCGGTTGGTAATTTAAATAGGTTTCTGCCAAAATATCCATTCCATGACGCATATCTGGATTGATGAGGTAATGCGCAATCATGGTGTCGAATAAATTCCCTTTTACAGGCATTTTATAATTTGATAAAACTTTGATGTCATACTTTAAATTATGACCGATTTTTTCTATGTCACTTTCAAAAAACGGTCTAAATTCTTCTAAAATTGTTTTGGTCTCTTCTTGATTTTCTGGAAAAGAAACATAGTATCCTTTGCCAGCTTTAAAAGAAAAAGCAATTCCGATTAATTCAACTTCTAACGCTTTTAAACCTGTAGTTTCTGTATCAAAACATACAGAAGTTTGTTGCATTAATTTTTGAAGCAATAATTTTCTTGAAAAAGGAGTATTTATATGTTGATAAAAATGTCCCGTGTTTTCTATTGTTTTAAACCCCGATGAGGTTTCTGCTTCAGAAACACTTCCTGCTCCTGGAGCTGCAAATAAATCAAATTGTCCTTTTACAATGGAAGCCGGATTTTTAGCCCTTGTTTTTTCATCAGTGTTATTTTCTGATGAATTTATAGCTTCCTCAGTAGCAAAAATTTTGATAAAATTGGGTAATAATTTTTTAAACTCTAACTCGTTAAAAAGTGCTGTTACTTTTTTTATATCTGGTTGATCGAGTTCAAAATCTTTTGCATTAAAAGTTACGGGAACATCTAACATAATAGTTGCTAATTTCTTGGAAAGCAATCCTAACTCTTTAGCTCCTTCAACTTTTTCCTTCATTTTCCCTTTTAGCTCATGTGTGTTGGCTAATAAGTTTTCCATCGAACCATAAGCAGCTAAAAATTTCTTTGCGGTTTTTTCTCCAACACCAGGTAAACCTGGAATATTATCGGCAGAATCTCCCATCATTCCTAGAAAGTCGATGACTTGTAAAGGATTCTCAACGCCGAATTTTTCTTGCACTTCAGGAACTCCCCAAATATCATAACCACCACCAAAACGTGGTTTGTACATAAAAATATTTTCAGAAACTAGTTGTGCAAAATCTTTATCTGGCGTTACCATAAAAGTTTTATACCCTTCTTTTTCTGCTTGTTTAGAAAGAGTTCCAATCACATCATCCGCTTCAAAACCTTCTTTTACCATAATAGGAATGTGCATGGCTTTTAAAATTTCTTGAATATAGGGCACTGAAATTTTAATAGCTTCTGGCGTTTCATCTCTGTTGGCCTTGTAGGCTTCAAACATTTCTACTCTGTCCACACTTCCGCCTTTATCAAAACAAACTGCTAAATGGTCAGGTTTTTCACGTTTTATCACATCTAAAAGTGAGTTCATAAAACCCATAATTGCAGAGGTATCTAGTCCTTTAGAATTAATCATTGGGTTTTTAATAAAGGCATAATATCCACGAAAAATTAATGCAAAAGCATCCACTAAAAAAACTCTTTTTTGATCTGACATTGTGAAATTAGATTGAATTTATAAAATTACAAAAACTTATGCATTTAGAAGTTTAGATTGAATTAGAAATTTAAAAATATATCTACATGGTTACTTCGAGCGATTTGGCTTTTTTACCGAACTGTATCCAGAAGTCTTTTGATGAAAATCTAACTTATAAACTGTATTTTTGAACCCTAAAATTTATACGATGAATACTTTTTCAATAGCCATTCATGGCGGAGCAGGAACTTTAGTTAAAGGAATGATGACTGCCGATTTAGAAGCACAATACAAATCAGTTCTAAAAGAAGCCTTAGCTGTTGGATATGCTGTTTTAGAAAATGGAGGAACTTCCATTGATGCCGTTGAAAAAGCAGTGATTATTTTAGAGGATTCGTATTTGTTCAATGCAGGAAAAGGAGCTGTTTTTACCGCAGATGAAACCCATGAAATGGACGCTTCAATTATGGATGGTAAAACTTTAAACGCGGGTGCAGTTTCATTAATATCGGGCATTAAAAATCCTGTTTCTTTAGCAAAAGATGTGATGGAAAAAAGTGAACATGTTTTTTTAGCAGGAGAGGGTGCAATGCAATTTGCAAAAATGAACGCTTATAAAATTGAAAAAGATACTTATTTTTATGATGAATTTCGTCATCAACAATGGTTGGAAATAAAAGACACAGATAGTTTTCAATTAGACCATGCTACTAAAAAAGACAGCAAATTCGGAACAGTTGGCGCCGTTGCTTGTGATCAAAACGGAAATATTGCTGCAGCAACTTCTACCGGCGGAATGACTAATAAAAAGTTTGGTAGAGTAGGAGATTCACCAATGATTGGTGCAGGAAATTATGCCAACAATAGAACCTGTGCAATTTCTTGCACTGGAAGTGGCGAGTTTTTTATCCGCGGAGTTGTGGCCTATGATGTTGCATGTTTGATGGAACATAAAGGTTTGTCTGTTGAAGAAGCATCCAACGAAGTTATACACAAAAGAATTTTAGAAATTGGCGGCGATGGTGGTTTAATTGCTGTGGATGCAAAAGCTAATATTGCCATGCCTTTTAATACAGAAGGAATGTATAGGGCTTCTAAATCCTCTAATGGTGAAGAAGAACTTTCTATTTATAAGTAAAAAAGAGCTACGTGTTTTTACAGGCTGTTATTCAGAGTCAGTTTGTCATTCAAAGAGAAGTATGACCGAAGAATCTTTATATTGTAATTAACATTTTAAAAGAGATTATTCACTTCGTACCTCGTTCTGAATGAGAATTGGATTCTTCGCTATATACCTTATTCTGAATGACAAGAAGATTCTATATGGTATATATTGCTATTAATAACAGGCTAAATATATTTCTATATAAAAGGAGCTTCAATCGGCAAAACAGCAACTTTTCTGTTTTTAATATCGTACATATCACCATTAGAAAGTACATGAACCGCAAGATTTGCCATAGTCATTGGCGTACCTTCTTCCAATATTTTTTCGTTATTGTGGGTTAGTTTACTTCCATCAAAAACAATCACCATTCCAGAACCAATTACTGTGCAATCATTTCCATTTTTAATGATCATTCCGGTGTCTTCAGCCAATCCAAATCCAATTAAATTGGGATGTTTTGCAACGGCTTCAGATTGTCTTCCAAAACGACCACGTTTTATAAAATGCGTATCAATAATTAATTCAGGAATTAAATTTAAACCTTTGTACATGGTTACTGCACCTTTAATAAAAGCTTCAGAAGCAGAGCCGCCTGCAATCATCTCATTTGCCATTGCCATTGCACCAGCACTTGTGCCAGCAATTACAAAACCCTCTTCGTTTTTATACCGATCACTTAAGATTTTATGAATAGTCGTTCCACCAATTTTATTGGTAATTTTAGACTGATCTCCACCAGAAAACATGACGCAATTGGCTTCTTTAATTAACTTTATGGAGCCTTCTTTTTCAGAATCTTTTTTACTTCTAATATCTAAAACAGTTACGTTTTTACAACCTAAAGTTGTAAAAGCTTCTACGTAATTCTCTCCAACTTCCATTGGAATCCGAGAGGCAGTAGGGATTACAACAATCTTTGCATCAATACCGCCAGCCTCTTCTACAACGTGAAATAAAATCCCGTCATCAATAAATTCAAGCGTATATTGTTCACTTTCTTCAATTCCTTTGTCTTCATTCCCCCCAATTGGTATTAATGTACCTTTATTCATCGTCATATTTTTTAAGTTTAAAATAACTGAACAGTACTGCAAAAGTAAAATTAAAAACTCATCTAGGCCTTTATTAAATATAATATAATTTTAATCGTAAAATTCCCTATTTTGTTTTATATTTCGGAGGATTCTATAAGTTTAACTAAATAAAAATCAATAAAAGATGAAAATTAGAGAAATAAATGCAATGCGTGGGCCAAATTACTGGTCAGTTCGTCGTCATAAACTAATAGTGATGGTTTTAGATTTAGAAGAAATGGAAGAACTACCTTCTAATAAGGTAGATGGATTTCCTGAGAGATTGAAGGCGATGTTTCCAACCATGTATTCTCACAGATGTTCAGAAGGTTGTGCAGGTGGTTTCTTTATGAGAGTTGATGACGGAACTTGGATGGGGCATATTATCGAACATATTGCGCTAGAAATTCAGACTTTGGCAGATATGGATACTGGTTTTGGTAGAACTCGTGGCTATGGTGAAGAAGGTGTATACAGCGTTGTTTTTTCTTATATCGAAGAAAATGTTGGCAGATATGCCGCCAAAGCAGCCGTTAGAATTTGCGAAGCATTAATTTTAGGCGAAACCTATGATTTAACAGATGACATTCAAGAAATGCGAGAATTAAGAGAAAGCTCACGTTTAGGGCCAAGCACAGGCTCTATTGTAGAAGAAGCTGAATCTAGAGGAATTCCTTGGTTTCGTTTAAATAAATACTCCCTTTGTCAATTAGGCTATGGCGCAAATCAAAAAAGAATACAAGCTACAGTTACCAGCGAAACGAGCAGTATCGGTGTAGAGTTAGCTTGTGATAAAGAAGATACAAAATATTTATTAGAGCAAGCAGAAGTAGCGGTGCCAAAAGGAGATATTATACGAAGAGAAAGTAGTTTAAAGGATGCGTGCAGTTATGTTGGTTTTCCTTTAGTAATAAAACCTATTGATGGAAATCATGGACGTGGAATTACTGTAGATATTCAAAATTATGACGACGCTTTAGAGGGGTTTAAACATGCAAAAAATAGCTCTAAAAGCGGTGCGATTATTGTTGAAAAGTTTATTACGGGTGCAGATTATCGATTACTGGTCATTAATAACGTTTTGGTGGCCGCAGCAAAAAGAACGCCTGCACATGTGATTGGCGACGGAAAATCATCTGTAGAGACTTTAATTGAAGAAGTAAATAAAGATTCTAGAAGAGGATATGGTCATGAAAATGTGTTGACGAAAATTACGATTAATGACTTAACAAAGAATATTATAAAAGATGCTGGTTATACTCTAGAATCTGTACTTAAAACAGGAGAAATGCTCATCTTAAAAGATACTGCAAATTTAAGTACTGGTGGTACGGCAGAAGATGTTACAGATATTGTACATCCTGCAAATGTTGCCATGGCAGAGCGTATTTCTAAAGTGATCGATTTGGATATTTGTGGGATCGATATCATGTCAACTGATATTTCTAGACCACTTTCAGATACCGGAGGCGCAGTTTTAGAGGTAAATGCAGGACCAGGATTTAGAATGCATTTAGCTCCGACAGAGGGTTTGCCAAGAAATGTTGCCGCACCTGTAATCGATAAATTATTTCCTCCTGGAGCAACGTCAAGAATACCCATTGTTGCCATTACAGGTACAAATGGAAAAACGACTACCACGCGTCTAATTGCTCATATGGCAAAAATGAAAGGCTATAAAGTTGGATATACAACGAGTGATGGTGTGTATATTCAAAACCGTTTATTAATGGCGGGAGATTGCACAGGACCTGCAAGTGCTGAATTTGTTTTAAGAGATCCAACCGTAAATTTTGCGGTTTTAGAATCTGCGAGAGGTGGTTTATTAAGGGCTGGTTTAGGCTTTAAAAAATGTGACATCGGAATCGTAACAAACATTGCTCCGGATCATCTGGGCTTAAAGGGGATTCATACCATAGAACAATTAGCAAAAGTAAAAGGGGTAATTCCAGAAACAGTTTTACCAGAAGGAACTGCTATTTTAAATGCTGATGATGAGTTGGTCTATGCAATGCGTAAAAGTTTGGATTGTAATGTTGCCTTGTTCTCTTTGGATGAAAATAATCCACATATAAAAGCACTCCAAAAAATCGGAGGAATTTGTGCAATTTACGAAAATGGATATATCACTATTTGCAGAGGAACTTGGAAAATTAGAGTTATAAAAGCAGTTAATGTGCCCTTAACTTTTGGCGGAAAAGCAACTTTTATGATTCAGAATGTTTTGCCAGCAGTAATTACTGCCTATTTAAGAGGGTTTTCTATAGACGACACGAAAATGGCTTTAGAAACGTTTATTCCCTCTGCAACGCAAACTCCAGGAAGGTTGAATTTATTTAAGTTCAAGAATTTTCAAATCTTATTAGATTATGCGCACAATGCCGCAGGAATGAGAGCTTTAAAACAGTTTACAGACAATATTGATGCTACGGTGAAAGTCGGTATTATTGCAGGAATTGGAGATAGAAGAATAGAAGACAATAACGAAATGGGTAGTATTGCTGCAGAGATGTTTGATGAAGTTATTATTAGACAAGACAAACACTTACGTGGTAAAACGGAAAAAGAATTAATTAAAATGCTTAAAGATGGTATTATAAAGCAAAACCCAAATAAGAAAATTGATGTCATACCGTCTGAAAGAGAAGCCATTTTATTTGCGGTCAAAAATGCCAAGAAAGGTGCTTTAATTGTGCTGTGTAGCGATGTAATTCCGGATGCTTTAAATTTAGTAAAAGAACTCAAAGAAAAGGAAGCGAATGAATTGTACGACTTTACAAACAAAGATATTCCGAATCAGTATTAAAATATAATAAAAAATCGTCTAAAATTATTTAGGCGATTTTTTTTACATACTACATAACAAGCAGGTATCAAAAGTAAGTATCTATTTATGCCTTGTAGGTAGCTGATTTTAACCTAGTTTTAAAAGGCGCTTTTAACTGATATAAAATATCTTCAGATTTCTCTGCATTTAAAATATCCACACCATAAACAATATCTTTGGTGTCTTTATAGATAAAAGTTCCAAAAATACGATCCCAAAAAGAAAAGATGTTTCCAAAGTTTGTATCTGTCCAAGGCATTACATGATGATGGTGAAATTTATGTGTATTTGGTGATATGAAAACATAACTTATTGCTTTATCTAACCAAAGAGGTAATCGAATATCTGCATGAGAAAAATAAGTAAAAAGCACCGTTAAAATTCTGTATATTAAATAATAAGAAACTGGCAATCCCGCAATTACAACCCCAATTAATGCAAAGGTTTCTCTAAAAATAAAATCGATAGGATGATGCCTTGTTCCCGAGGTTACATCTACGTGTGTATCACTATGATGTACGGTATGAAAACGCCACATAAACGGCACTTTATGCAGTAAAAAATGCACAACATACTGTGAGGTAAAGTCTAAAATCATAATGGCTAAAATAATTTCTATCCAAATTGGCCAATCAACCATATTCAATAAACCAAAATTTGTGGTTTCTATCCATAAGAAAACACCGATAGTAATCAACCCAAAAACCACATTAATGATCATGGTAGACCCCAACAGAATTAAATTTGTTTTAGCATGTTTCCATTTGTTATATTGATGTTTTTTTAGAGGATAAATGCCTTCTAAAATCCAAAAAATAGACAAACAACAAACAATCCAAATTAGCTTTTGTAAACTAGTTAGATTTTCAAAAAAAGTAACTACTGAATCGGTCATTTTAATAGATTTAACTTTTTAAATTTACTAAAAAATTTTAACATGATGTTAAAAATCATTCATTTTTTAACAGTTATCTTTGATTTTTTTAAAAAATTAGAACTTATGCCACGATGGTTAATTCCCTTTATTATCTTAACCTTTTTAGTTATTGCTGTAGAAATTTATACGTTTCAAGCATTTAAAACTATTTCTAAAAGTAAATTGATACGGTTTTCATTTTTAGCGGTTAGTGTAGGTATCTATATTTATTTTTTTGTAACCCTTTTAACCTATGATAGGAGTAACGGGCAAACCCCACAGTTTCAAATGGCAGTTGGGCTCTTGCTCACCATTTCTGTCCCAAAATTAGTCATTATTTTAGTGTTGTTTGGTGAAGATGTGTATCGTTGGATTTTAAAATTAATTTCAGCTATTTCTAGTAATGAAACAAGATCTTTGGTTGGCAGAAGACAGTTTGTTTCACAAATAGCACTGGGTTTAGCAGCGATTCCTTTTGTTTCTTTTATCTACGGAATTGTGCAAGGAAAGTACAATTATAAAGTGTTAAAATATCAATTAACTTTTGATGATTTACCAGAGGCTTTTGATGGGTACACCATTACTCAAATTTCTGATATTCATTCGGGAAGTTTTACCAACAAAGAAAAAATACAATACGGAGTTGATCTAATTAATGAGCAAAAATCGGATTTGATGTTGTTTACTGGAGATATTGTAAATAATAAAGCAGATGAAATGGATGATTGGATTGATGTTTTTGATAAATTAGAGGCCAAAGAAGGGAAATACGCAATTCTAGGAAACCATGATTATGGAGATTATATGGATTGGAAAACACCACAAGATAAAATTGATAATTTTCAAAAAGTAAAAGAGATTCATAAAAAAATAGGTTTTGATTTATTGTTAGACGAACATCGGTATATAGAAAAAGACGGACAAAAAATTGCACTCGTTGGCGTTGAAAATTGGGGAAAAGGATTTAATCAAGCAGGAGATTTAGAGAGAGCTTCCGCTGGTATCCAAAAGAAAGATTTTAAAATTTTAATGTCTCACGACCCCAGCCATTGGGAAGAAAAAGTAAAAAATGATGATTTTAATTATCACCTTACTTTAAGCGGGCATACACATGGTTTGCAAATGGGAATTGAAATTCCTGGCTGGATACGATGGAGCCCGTCAAAATTTGTTTATAAACAATGGGCAGGTTTGTACGAAGAGTTTGGCAGATATGTAAATGTCAATAGAGGTTTTGGGTATCATGCTTTTCCGGGAAGAGTTGGTATTTGGCCAGAAATTACGGTTATAGAATTGAAAAAAGCTGATAATCAGGTTATTTAATAAGATTTCTTACCTTTGTGAAAGGGACTAATTAGTAAATATATTTTATCCTTTAAAAATAGTGTGTTATGACAAAATTTGGAGAATTAATTGGTGCAGACAAACCTGTTTTAATTGACTTTTATGCAGACCAAGATGAGGTTGAAAATAGTCTTGATACCCTGCGAGATGTCGCCGCAGCTTTAGGTATTAGCGCTAAAGTCATTAAGATAGATATACGTAAAAACGAAACTTTAGCAGATGCTTTGCGTGTAAAAGGAAATCCTACGTTTATGATTTATAAAAATGGGGAAATGAAATGGCGGCAAACAGGATTTCTAGATGCCAGTACTTTAATTGATTTAGTGAAACAATACGTTTAGAATAGTCTCATAAAATAGATGTTAAAAAACCACAAACATGAAAGGTGCTCTTTGAACACCTGTCTTGTTTGTGGTTTTTATCTTTTTACTTTTCGTCTTGAGGAATAATATGTTGAAATAGCTCTAACGTATTATTGAATTCAGCTTCAAGTTCTTTTACATAAGCTTCATCCGTATCATACTGTCTCACTTGGTCGACAATACCTCGGTATAAATATCTAAAAGTTAGATCAAATTCTTCAAAAATAATATCAAATTCATCCACAGAAAAAGTACTGAACCAAACTAACTTTTCTTTAAATAAACGAATTAAATTTTCAGCGTTTGTTCTCGCTTTTTCCTGCTCTCCAAGTTGATAATACATTTCTGGATATTCCATTGACAGGCTGTAATGATCAAAATCTTCAATCGGTAATTTATCCAAAGATAAATCTAGTACTTCAATTGCTTTTAAGGTGTCTCCTTCCATGGCAAAAGCTGCGGACAAACGTAGGAGACTATTTCGTAAAGAAATTGCATTACGTTTAGTTTGTTCGTCTAAATAAATTTTACCGTCATTAATATTTCTCCAGTTCCATTTTTGTACATTTTCGTACATTTTTTTAGGATCAATTCTACCAATATCAAACAAACTTAGCTCTCTTTCTAATTGGCCGTTTTTATCGTAAATTTTAGTAGGTGTTAGAATAGGTACTAATTTAAAAGCAACACCATCTAATTGTAAATAATCTTTTAGCCAAATGTATTCGCTGTCAGTATTAGAACCACCTGTAAAGTATATAGGTCGTTTCCATTCAAAATTATTTAAAATATCTAACATTAAAATAGTATTCTTTCCAAGTGCTCTTCCTATGGTAATATCTATATAAGGCACAATTTTATCTGCATCTTTTTGAGCTACAATACCATATTTTAAAACATTTTCTTTGTTTACAGGAATTCTAATTTTATTGGTCGGTAATATTTTCTCTGGATTTCCATCGTCATCCAAATCATAAAAAGTTCTTTTACTATCACTTCGTATCCATTTCATAAAATCATCTAACTCAAGCACGGAGTCTTTTAATTGAGGAAATATTTCTTGAAAGTAATAGGCAACATCTAGCGTGCCGTATTTGTATTCCTCATGGGTTAATTGTGATGGAATGGGCGCTGCTTTGTACGAGGCACGCTTCATTTGATCTATATACCAATCCGTTTGAAAAAGGCTTGTATTAATTAATTTTATATCAGTTCTAATGCCTTCTACCTCCTGCATATACCACAACGGAAATGTATCATTATCGCCAATAGTAAACATTATGGCGTTTGGATCGCAACTCTCTAAATATGCTTGTGCATTTAACCGTGTTGTATACCTGTTAGATCTGTCATGATCATCCCAGTTTTCAAAGGCCATTAAAGAGGGCACTGCGACTAAACAAGTTAACGTAATTGCAACGGCTATCCTTTTTCTAGATCCAAAGTGTTTTAAATATTCGTATAGGGCAAGAACACCAAAACCAGCCCAAATAGCAAAGATGTAGAAACTACCGACAACAGCATAATCACGCTCTCTTGGTTCAAAAGGTTTTGGATTTGTATAAAAAATGATGGCAAACCCTGTGAAAACAAAAAACAAGAATAAGGTGAAAAAGTTTTTTTTATCCCACTTAATTTGAAAGAACAACCCAATAAGACCCAATAATAGTGGCAAAAAATAATAGGTATTCCGTCCTTTGTTGAGCAATACTTGCCAAGGTAGCTTGTCTTGAGATCCTAATCTTGCTTCATCAACAACATCAATACCACTTAACCAATTTCCTTTAAATATAGTTAATTCTCCTTGAATATCATTTTGACGTCCAACAAAATTCCACATAAAATAACGCCCATACATGTAGCCAAATTGGTAGCTCATCATAAACTTGATGTTCTCTGCAAATGTTGGTCTACGTTTGCTGTTTTCGGGAATTCCAGCAATAGCTTTGTACATTTTTTCTGCAGCAGGATTCACCATTCTAGGTATAAATCCTTTGTGCTTGCTAGACCAATTAGGTAAGACATCTTTGTATTTATTTACAATAACATATTTACCGTCTAGCTGCTCATATTTTGGTTTATCGTCTCTTGTGGGGTTTGCAGCATCTTGCGCTCTATTGTGAGTATTTGAATAATACGTGTCGTAAAAAACATTCGCATCTCCGTATTGTTCACGCTCATAATAGGCTAACAGCTCACGCGCGCTCGAAGGGTTATTTTCGTTAATAGTCGTATTTGCATTGGCTCTTATGGGTAACATCATCCAAGAAGAAAAACCAATTACAATAAATAGTACTGAAAGAATTAACGTATTTGCAGTAAATTTATGCTTCTTTCTGGTGTAGCTTAATCCAAAATAAAATAAAGAAATTAAAATAATAGCTGCAATAATACTTCCTGAATTATAAGGTAAACCAATAGAATTGATAAAAAATAATTCTGAAGCACTAAAGAATTTTAGTGTAAAAGGAAAAATAAATTTGAATACTAATAGTAAAACGAATATTGAAATAACGGTGGCAATCGCTGTTGTTTTTAAGTTGATATTTTTATACGTCTTAAAGAAATACAGCATTACTATTGCCGGAATTACTAATAAGGAAAGAATGTGAACCCCAAAAGATAAGCCGACAACAAAACTGATTAAGACGAGCCATTTGTTGCCTCTTGGCGTATTAATTTGGCTTTCCCATTTTAATCCTAACCAAAATAATAAGGCCATTAAAAATGATGACATGGCGTACACTTCACCTTCTACTGCACTAAACCAAAAACTATCAGAAAAAGTGTATGTTAAAGCACCTACTAAACTACTACCTAAAACCGCAATACGCTTTCCTTTGGAGATGTTTCCTGTTTTTGCAGATAGTTTTATAGCCAAATTACTAATGGTCCAAAACATAAAAAGAATGGTAAATGCACTTGCTAAAGCCGACATAAAGTTTACCATTTTGCCCATTTCAGTAGTATCTGAAGTAAACATGGCAAAAAATGCGCCTAACATTTGAAAAAGTGGAGCTCCAGGAGGATGCCCAACTTCTAGTTTTACCGAAGTTGCTATGTATTCTCCTACGTCCCAGGCACTAACTGTTGGCTCTAGGGTTAATGTATACGTAATTAGGGCTATTGCAAATGTAACCCATCCTAAAATGATATTCCATTTTTTAAAGTTTCCTGCTGTCATAAGTTGCTTGATAATATGTGGCGAATTTACTAATAAATATGAATAAAAGTAGGCTCTAGACTTTTTTCTAATTGGAGAATAGCTCATAAAAATTTGTTAAAGTCAAAAATTGTGAAAAAATGTTTGTGAATATGAAACTTTAGACTAAATTTGCACCCGATTAAAAGCATTGGCCTATGGTGTAATTGGTAACACACCGGTTTTTGGTACCGACATTCAAGGTTCGAGTCCTTGTAGGCCAACAAAAAAAAATCCTAACAAATTAAATTTGTTAGGATTTTTTATTTTCACAGATTTTTTTTTAAGTATTCTGTAACGTACTGCTTTAATGTGCTTTAATGGCTTTTTATATCCTGAATTTATTCACTTGATTTCGCGCAAATTCGTCTTAAGATCAATTTAAAATCCTTTTATCATTTTCATCAATCAAAATATATTTATTAATAATATATTTCGTGACCGGTTTTAATTCTTTTAAGGTTTCTGGATGAATACCTCGGTGTGTAAAAAAAATTGATTTCTCCTACCTCAGATTTTCCATACCACAGAATAGGTTCTCCGTATAAGAAGAAAAGTGTTTCGTTGGTTACTTCTATCTTTTTAAAGTTATGAATATCTATATGGTATCTAGCGTTGTTGATTGCATTTTTTGCGGAACAAGGAGATTCAAGGAAAAGATTAGCTTTCCAAACAATACATTTTCCAGTATCGATAGTATTGTATTTATAAATAAAAAAGA
>TARA_B110000240_G_scaffold1427_2_pt1 | contig 18233 bp, 19 predicted proteins | sample TARA_B110000240 | Tara Oceans TARA_B110000240 (sample SAMEA4397611) | marine metagenome | biome: Polar Biome; feature: [DCM] deep chlorophyll maximum layer (ENVO:01000326); material: water (ENVO:00002006), including particulate matter (ENVO:01000060) such as... | depth 17 m | reverse complement strand
CCGTGCCTTTGTTGCGCCCCACACACGAGGTGCTAGCTGACGCGGGGGTTTTTGTGTTTTCCGAGGGGGCTGAAGCGTCGGCAAGGCTCACGAGGGACGACGCAACCGAAGACACCGAGCGCGACGACTCTGACACCCAAGAGTTCGCCAAGAGGTTCGGCCTGGCCGCCGACGTTTCCATCACGGACACCCACCTGTCACCCGCCTGCATTGTACCAACAACCAGAGCTGCCGCGTTCAAGCTGTTGAGCCGGCTCGTCCCGTGCGACACTAAAAACGAGATTGTGAATTTGATCCACGATCTGCACCACTCCGGCCCGATCGGGGTTGACGGAAGCAACGCCCAACACGCCCGTTTCGACGCGAAGGTAAGGAAGGGCCTTTCCCAATCACCACATTAAGAGACGACTGATTGCCCACACAAGACGTTAACCACTTTCTTTTGTGCCGTATCAGAGTTTCGAGAAACAGAAAACAACCGCCCGCGCGTCCACCGGGTACGTCGGGTTAAAAAACGCGGGCGCGACGTGTTACATGAACGCCGTTTTCCAGCAGCTCTTCGCGATTCCCCGTTTGCGAAACGACATTTTGTCCGTGCAAAGCGCGTGTGCAACGAGCGACGAACGCGCGAACTCCGTGTTTCACCAGCTGCAACAAACCTTCGCGGCGCTTTCGCTTTCGAAACTCGCGCACCACTCCCCGGTTGGTTTCTGGGCCGCGTTCAAGGATTACGACGGCGAACCAATCAACGTCCGTGAGCACCAGGACGGGCTGGAGTTCTTCGGCCGGTTACAGGACATGGTGGACAACGAGTACAAACAGGCGGTGCGGGTCGCGTTTGAGAAACAAAAAAGCGACCCCGACTTTTGCGAAGCGCAAACGCAACCGCTGGTTGCGGCTCCGACTCCAATCAAAGGCGCCGTGGAGACCTCCATGGGTGGTAAGTTCGTGAACCAGGTGTTGAGCAAACAGTGCCCGCACGTCAGCGAGCGTTTGGAGGATTTCGTGCACGTCAGCGTTGACGTGCGGGGCAAAACAACTCTAAACGAATCCCTGCAGTCGTACGTCTCCGGCGAGCTTCTTGAAGCGGACAACGCGTGGTTCTGTGAACAGTGCGGGTGCAAACGCGACGCGGTGAAGCGGTCTTGTTTCGTGGGCAATTGCTTGCCGCAGACGTTGTGCGTCCATCTAAAACGGTTCGAGTTTGATTACGAAACCATGCAGCGTTTGAAAATAAAAAGCCGGTTCGAGTTTCCAAACGAACTGGACATGGCGCCGTTCACGGTGGAGGCGATGGACGGAGGCGCGGGGGGGTCTGGGGGGTCTACGGATGCGCAGGGAGGTGATTGCGTGCGTGATGGCGATGCGCATGTCGTGACTCAAGAAACGCTGTCCGATGACGCGCATGTCGTGACTCAAGAAACAGGGTCTGCTGACGCGCAGACACCGATGGAAGCATCACCAAGCGCCTCCTCCTCCAAAGAAAAGGGCATGTACAAACTCGCCGGCGTGGTGGTGCACAGCGGCACCGCGTTCGCCGGGCACTACTACAGCATGATTCGCGAGCGGGAGGCACCGACCGGCGGGTTGGTGGGAGCGCCCAACACCACGATGCGTAGTGAGAGTGCTGCAGAGGTCCCAAGCGACTTGACCACGCAAGATCCCGCGATCGGCAAACGGTGGTACATTTACGACGACCAACGCGTCGAGGCGTACGACGTTTCCGATTTAGACGCGGACGCGTTCGGGGGGGCGTTTGTGCCGTCTTCGAGCGGGCTACAAAACCCGGACATGGCGCAGTACGACCGCCCGAACAGCGCGTACCTGCTTTTTTACGAAAAAGTGAACTGCGACGCGAAATGCGGGGTGGGTGACATCCAGGGTAGTGTCCATACCCCAAGCCCCGTAAGCCCGGAGGATGCTTCGGTACCGCCCGCCCCGGTTCGATTCCCACCGGTGCCGGCGATTCCAAACATGCCGCGCGGCGTCCAGCTCGCCGTGATGCGCCGCAACTTGAAGTTCGCGTTCGACGCCAACGTCAACGACGCCGAGTACTTTTTGTTCATGCAGGCGCTTGCTTTGCGGGTGCTTCGCGGTGGGAAGGAGGAACTTGCGAGCTTGGGACGACGCGAACGGAGCGGTGGCCAACCCGGGACGACGCGAGACGACGCGACGCTGGACCGGGAAGGCGTTTCAACCCGCTTAGGGGGGGAAACGAGGGTAAGTATTTCCCATTTACCACATTCCGCCGACTGATTGCCCATACGAGACTAACACTTTCTTTTTTATCTCAGGAAACGCAACACCGGAAAAAGGCGAAGATGAAACGCGGCGACACGCCGGGGGGGGGCAACGACGAGTCCGATTTCTCGGATTCCGGTGAAATCGAGCAGGCGAAGACGATTCCCGGAGAAGACTCCGAAGACCCCGGGGAGGTTTCGAGCTCCGCGGTTCGCGCGGTCACGCTGAGCGTCAACTTTCTGTGCCGCACGTACCTAAGGGCGCCGTTCGTTTTACGGGACCCCGAGACGCTTCGCAAGTGGCGGGAGATGGTGACTGGCTTGGTCACGGGGTCCTTTGGGGCGCGGGTTTGGCTGTTGACGTGGTTGCAACGGAACAACGCGTTACTGGAGATTTTCCTGGGCCGATCCCTAAGCGCCGAGGCCCGGGATACCTTTGCGGTGATCGCGAGCGCGGCGGTGCGAGGGCCGACGCCCGCGATTGACAAACACGGTTCGGGGGGAAACGGTTCCACTCTGACTTGTGTGTCAAGTGTCAACGAAATCTCCGCGTTGGTGGACAGCGTCGTTCGCGACGTCGCGCGCGGCGCGAGCGCGGCGAACGAGGAAACACAGCTGGAACACGGCGCGGTTGTTTCGTGGTACTTCGTGGTGCTCAACGCGTTTGTGTGTGGCGACGATGGGGGCAAAGATAAAGAGAGAACGTACAAACGAGTGTGTCGTTTGTCCAGGCTCGACATTCTCGAGCCGCTTTTAGAGTGCGCGTGTTTGCTCGGGTCGAAAGCGGGCCGGCGAAGGGAGGTTTATAACCGACGGCGTTTACACGACGACGGAACCTTGGACGACCGCGGCAAGGAGTGCATGTCCGCCGTGTGGAACCTGTGCTGTTTGGTGCTTCGAGCCGCGGACACCACGCAAGCCAGGCGGGTTTTCGCGAGCAGGTGCGCACCGCGCGTTTCCCAAATCCCGCCGACTGATTCAAGCCCCTCTTTGAATACACTCATTAAAAGGAAGTATACTTCATACATCACAAGTAGACTGTTTGCCCATACAGTAAGACTCAAGACTGACCCTGTTCGTGTACCAACGCAGGTGCGCGCAACGAGCCGCCGGTTTGCTCGGGTTCGAGTTCGGCGAACGCGGCGCTTTGGCGGGGGGCGCGGGGGGCGGGTTTTTCGTGTTGGACTTGGAGTGCGACGGCATGGTTCCCAGCGTGGACGAGACGGACGACGAACTTGCGCGAATCGCACAGGCGCACCCGTCGCCGTACGGTTTAGGGTTCAACACGGACACTGGAGGGAAACACACTGGTGAAGGGAAGACGGAGGCGAACGCGTGGACTGAGACTGACGCTGACGGCGCATCCGGCGCGCGAAAAGTCGTTTGCGCGCCTCGTCTTTCCCTGGGCGCGTTTCAAAAGACCTTCGACTTTGATTTCATCACGTGCTTGGTGAAGGTCGCGACCGCGAACGGCTCGGGTGCTGGCGGCCACAACGCGCGCGCCGCGCTTTGCCACCTGAGCTGGCGTTGGGAAACAATGACCTACGTGGTGGTGTTGCACGTTTTGTACAAGCTGGTACGTATTTCCCAATCACCACACACCGCCTCTGCGATTGCCCATACCAGACGTTAACATCTTTCTTTTCATCGTACAAGGCGCACGCCGATTCCGCAGAGGCCGTGGTTGGGATTTTGCGTTTGGTCGAGTCGCTGTTGCGCATGCGCGACGACCTTTCTTTCCAACAACTGCGGTGCGGCTTTCTTTTGGAGGGACAGACGTTTCGCAACCCGCACGCGCTTGCTACGGTGCCCGGGCGAACCCTCGACCCCTGCGTGCCTCCGCACGTCAGGGTCGCGCTGTCGTCCGTTTCCGACAAAAGCCAGGGGGAATTCCCGAGCGGCGTCATCGAAGCGGGCGCGTTCGACGCGTGTTCCGCGGCGAAGCGGTTTCTGATCTCCCGATTTCTGGTCATGATGGCGGACGACGAATCCGGCGACGGTACCAGCGAACACGTACTGACGAGCCTCGCCACGCAGCACGAGGTACGCACCGAGCGTTTCCCAAATCCCGCCTCCACGTTTCTGCCGCCCCTCTTTGCGTACGTAGGAAAGTAACAGCCACGTGTTTGCGCAATGGCAGACAAGTCACAAACGCGGTCCGAAAGATTGACACTTTCTTCTTTTCGTCATCGCAGGACTTCGGGTTCGTGGTCGGCGCGTTCAGCGACGTGGCGCACAAAATGGACGCGTGCGACGTGGCGAGCGAAGACGAGGACGAGGTGGGGTGCGAAAAAAGGTACGTCTTGCATTTCCCAAATCCCAAGACTGTTTGAACATACACTACTGACACTTTTCTTGGGAAAAAAAAGAACGCGTGACGAAACCCTGGACGACCCGCTCACGGTGCTGCAGCGCGGGGAACTTTTGTTGGCGCGAACCGCGCCGGGGGTTTGAGCGGCGAGATGGTCACCGTGAGAGCGTTGATTGGGAGAAATGAGGATGAATACGAACTGGCGAAAGGGGGCGACGCGCTCGCGGTCGACCCCGATGGATGAAAGATTGAATCCAAAACATGTATCAAAACACGCTTGTATCTATTGCGCGCGGAGTATCTGTTACGTCTGAAGTATCTACCACCACAAAAAAAGAAGCCACCCCCATCCGGTCCCTCAGTACGCGTCGTCCGGGTAGTCCTCCATCATGGACAGCGAGTGCTTCACGACGGCTTTCCCGAGCGCGTTGATCCACTCTTCTTTTTCTTTCGCCGAGTTCGCCACGAAGTACACGGTGTCTGTTTTCGACGAGAGCTCAAACCCAAACTGTCGGTTCAGCACGTCCTCCGCGCCTTTCACGGAGAGGCACTTCCGCACGTCAATCACGCCCCGGATCGTTGACGAACTCGTGACGTCCTCGCCGCTGAACCAAAACAACTTGCCGTCCTTCAGCACGAAGAACCGCGAACGCCACGTTTTGATCACGTCGCCTTGTTTCATCAGCCACCCGCTTCGATCGGGGGCGTCCCAAAACTGAACGCCCCCCGTGTCGTGCGTAGCCGCGCCGAAACTGGCCATCACGTTGAAGAAAGGGTTCTGCATGTTGTGCCCGTATCGAAAAAAGAAAAGAAAGGCTCCTTTGCTTGAGGTACTTCACTGCACAATCCTTTAGTTACTGCGCCTGCGCTTTCTTCGTCCTTCGCGCCGCGTTGATCTGCTGCGCCTTGGCAAGCGTCGCCGGCCAGTCTTCGTGCGGCACGACGTTTATTACCTTCTTCCCTGGTTTGTACTTGTCGTGCGCGTCCGTGAAGTGCACCCTGCCCGAAATGAGGGAGTAAACCGTGTGGTCCACGCCTATTCCGCAATTCGCGCCGCACCACCACTTCGTACCTCGCTGCCGCGCGATGATAGCCCCCGCCCCGACGTGTTCGCCGCCGTACTTTTTGATGCCCAGGAACTTGGGGTTCGAGTCTCGGCCGTTGGAGGACGAGCCGCCTTGCTTCTTGGACGCGAAGCGCACGGAGATTAGGGAAAACGCGCAGGCCAGGGACCGGGACGAGGTCTCGGGAAGGCCGCCTGGTGAGGAGGTGGGAGAAGTAGGAAACGAGGTCAGAACACGAAAGAATCGAGGATGGATAGCTCGCGAGATTCGAGTGCGGCCGGGTGCGTGTGCGGATCGCGCGGACCCGCGTCTGTGTCCACCACGCACCGTGCGTCGAGCTGGCCAGGGAAGACGTGAGCGCGCCTCTGCCGAGCGCCTGGCGCAGGCTTTGCATCTCCGCGCACAAGGAGTGTGGCCCGCGTGATCTACGAAGGTCTTGAAAAAGGGGTTTACCAGTTTATTTCGTCCGCAGAAGGCAACAACGACTTGACGACTTTTCGGTCCCAGCGTCCCACCTGGCGTCGCGCAGCGCGCCTGCGTCGCCATGAAGCCCGTCCCGCGGATACGCGAGGACGACGCTTATGACGACAACGGGGGTTTACACCCCGTGTGGCTCGCCAACAACTTCCTGCGTCGCCGGAAGTACGACGAGTGCGTCGCGATATGCAGTGACATCTTGGCCAAGAACCCTTACGACCAGGTACGCCTTTTCGAGTTACCGGATCCCAAGTGCCGTCTCGCCTGCAACCCACCTTCCGCACCGCTGACCTCACCCCCCCCCCCAAAAGGCGGTGTGGTACTTGAAGTGCCGCGCGCTGACGCTGAAGAACTGGATCGACGACGCCGAGATCGAAGAGGAGGTACGAAGAGGTGTTCACAGGGAAGAGGAGGGACACGTCGGTCGTCAGATGGTGCCAACGGGAAGACGCTTTTTCTTTTTTTTTCTTTTTTCCGAGTTGAACGTGTTTAGAGTAACGCGCAACGCCGTCTTTCCTGTTTCGATAGTTTTAGATTTTGCCCGCTCCTGACACTCTGTATCTTTTCCAAACCTCCCCAGGGCGTCGCCGACCTTCTTCTGGACGAGAACGCCACCGCGGCGACTCCCCGGCCCGGCACGTCTTTGGCCCGGCCGGGCACGAACCGCACCGGCCCGAACACGGGGGTCCGGCCGTCCACGAGGGGCGGGCGCCCCGCGACCGGGTTCGTTCGCGTCGGGACGTCTTCTGGGCGGCCCGGGACCTCCAAAAACGGCGAGATAAGCGTTGAGGCTGCTTTGAGGGGCGGCGGACGGCCTGGCACGACAAGGGCGGTCACTTCAGGTGGCCGCGCCGCGCGCATCGGCACCGCGTCCATGTTAACGCAACCAGGCGGACCTTTCGTGGATCTGGAGAAACTGGACTTGAAAAAGTACGCGCTAAGGCCGGCGCTCGCCAGGGCGCTTTGCGATTACTGCTTGTACTGCGACCGGAACCCGCGGATCGCGGTGGAGCTCGCGTCCCTTGCCACCGTGAATCACGAGTTTCAAGACTGGTGGTGGAAGGAACGGTTGGGGAAGGGGTATTACCAGCTCGGGTTGTTGCGAGACGCGGAGAAACAGGTACGGCCGGCCTCCTGGGCTTTCCCAAATCCAACGGCCACTGTTTCAAGCCCCTGCGTGACGTCCACCCGTTTCATTCAACGGAAGTACGGGAACACGAAACGTGACGTTTACCAGTAATCGCGGCTGTTACGAATACATCACTACAGCACACCCACACTCGTCGACTCGGGACTGACCCTTTTCTTTCCCACTCACAGTTCCAGTCCAGTTTGACGACGACGCCGACGGTCACTGCGACGCAGCAGCTCGCGAAGTGTCACATCCGCAACGACCAGCCCTTCGCCGCGGTGGCTACGTTCGAGAAAGGCGCTGATCAGTTTCCCGGTGAAACGTCCATGCTGTTAGGCCAGGCGCGGATTTGCGACGCGCTCGGCGAAACCGAAGAAGGCGTGGCGCTTTACAAACAGGTCTTAGTTTGGGACGCGTCCAACGTGGAAGCCGTGGCGTGTCTCGCGAGCCACCACTTTTACGACGACCAGCCCGAAATCGCGCTGCGGCATTACCGGCGACTGCTGCAAATGGGGGTGAACTCCGTGGAGATCTGGAACAACGTGGGGTTGTGTTGCTTCCACGCGAACCAGTACGACATGACCCTTGCTTGCTTTGAGCGCGCGCTGCGTTTAGCCAGCGACGAAACCATGGCGGACGTGTGGTTCAACATCGCGCACGTCGCGATCGGCGTGGGCGACCTCGATATGGCCCAGCACGCCCTGGAAATAGCAATAGGCGTGGATTCGACGCACAGTGAAAGCCACAACAACCTTGGGGTGTTGGAAGCTCGGAAAGGGAACAACGAGCTCGCCACGAGTAACTTCGCCGCCGCCGCGAAGCACGCGGAGTGGACGCACGAGCCGCTTTACAACGCGGCGCTGTGCGCGTTTAAAAAAGGTTCGTGCTTGCGCGTTTCCCAAACCCCGGACGACTATTTGCCCATACTCGTACCAGAAGGGACGGTTATTACCTCTGACTGTTTACTCACTCACATTACGAAAGACTGACACTTTTCGTGTCACAACAAAGGCGACTTTCAACACGCCTTTCAACAAACGACTTTGGCGCTGGAGCAGTACCCGGAACACGCCGAGGGTATCGAGTTGCGAGAAATGCTTTTGAAGCAGTTCACGGTGCTGTAGAGGGATTTGTGTGAGAGGAAGTAGTAGGGTTGTGTTGTAGTTTTAGTAGCGCGGCGTCGATGCATTGACTGACCTGTTATCGATCCATTGATGGCCTCTCGTCATCGATGCCTAAAAACCGGATTGCCCAAAAACTTCACTTTTCCCGACCCGACCGAAAAGGAACTCGTCCCCGGTCTTGCCGTTCATTGACGTCGCCATCCCGCCACCATGGGGTTCGGCGACGACGGCGTGGGCAAGTTTGTCACCCTGGTCAGCGCGGACGGGTTCGATTTCGTCGTGGATTACGAAGCCGCGTGCGTTTCGAGGATGATCAGCAACCTCATGACGAGCGCGGGCGGGTTCAGCGAGCTGGAGTCAAACACAATCACGTTTCCCGAGATCTCGGGCAAGTGCTTGGAACGCGTGTGTCAGTACTTCTACTACAAACTAAGGCACGCGCACTCCAAGGACAAACTCCCGCAGTTCCCCCTGCCCCCGGAAATGGCCCTGGAACTGCTCATGGCCGCGAACTACCTAGACGTGTAGGGGGGCGGACACGGGGATTGACCGTGGTGTAATTCTCACTAGAATTCTCTAGTGCTCACTTTTTTCTCTTCGTCCTCATGATCGCGCCCACGTCGGCGAGCGTGGCTTCGCAGGTGGCGTACACGGTCCCGTTTTCGGGGTCGCTGATAACCGCTTTGGTGCGCGCCCTGAAATCCGTGACGGACACGATTTCGCACTCCACTTTGTACGTTTTGTGCAACGCAACTGGCTTTAAAATCTTGGCGGTGAGCTCCGTGGTCGCGCAGTTCGGCGCCCTCGCGCACTTCACGAGCTCGGCGGTTGTTTCGTCCAGAACCGTTTCCACCGCGCCGCCGTGCGCGCTGGTGTGCCTGTGATTGTTAAACGAAAAGTGTCAGTCTTGTATGGGCAAACAGTGTGTCTGGATTTGGGAAACGCGCAATACGTACCTGTACCGGCCAATCGCCGCGCCTTCGCCTAGCCGGAACGCGGCTACGAGGTGTCCAAACCCTGCGTTTGAATTTTTCGAAACCTTTTCTGAGAAGAAACACCTCAAATCCAACCCGTGCGACGCCGCCAAGTCGCCGTTCGCCCACGACTGCGCGGGTTCGAAACGCATGGAGACGTTTTCGCTTTGTTCGCCCGAGACGGCGGATTCGGACTCGTCATACGCCAGTATATTTTTCTGGAACGCGTGCAGTGAGGCATCATTCGCCAGCGTAGTTAGTAGCTTGTCGTGAGGAGGGAACAGACCGTTTTCCCGGAACGGTATGCCGTGTCTGAACGCGTCGCGCCGGTAGTTCCGCGGCGTGATTAATTCGTCGATTGACGCGTCGGAAACGTGTGGGGTGTTTTCGGGAAAACACGAACCGCAACCGAAAGGCACGTCCCTGGTGCCACCGGGAAGACGAGGGTCACGCGTCTCGGGACGCGTTTCCCCGCCGCTGGAGAAGTACAAACGGACCTCGCTCTCGCTCCAAGTGGGGATCTCATCATCGGGAGGAGCAGGGACGTCCTGCGGAAAGAGCGTTTCGGGGAGAGGTCAGCAGAAGCGTTTTTTCCTCGGACGACACGATGATGGACGAAGACGCGCGACCCGACGTGTTCCAACGCGCGGGTCAAACGCACCGGGAGGTCCTCCGCGAGTATATCCACCAAGTTGATCATCCGCACCGCATTGGGGTCCATGTTGCGTCGGGACGAGAGCGCACGCGCGTGTGTCCCTCAGCCTCCCCAGAGCGCGAGAAAAAGGACGTTTCGGACGGTTCGAGGCGAGACTATCGGGCGATCCCAGCACACTTTTCAAATCGATAGTTTCGTAGAAGTCTCGAGTCCCTCGTCTTTAGTCCCCACCCCTCTCTCGTGTCGTCTCGCATAACCCTAACCCTACCCCCGGTGCTCCCATTGACCCCGCAAAGTCTCTCACAGATTCTCCGCGAGGCGCAGCAGCAGACTCTTGAGCGAGTTCCCGGACGCCGCTTCCTTTCGTTTCTTCGCGGCGACCCTGGTGAGCTCCTCCGCTTTTTTCATCGCCCTCGTCTTGATTTGCTCCGCTCGTTTTTTGAGCTGCTCCCTTGCCGCCTCCGCCGACACAAGCGCTTCTTCCAGTGCCTGATTGTTCACCGCTTCTGCGCTGTGAAGCCCCTCGCGCGCATCACGCGTCGCGTCCTTGAACACCTCGTGCGCCGCCGCGAGCGTGCCCACCACGTCCCCGACGCGTTCCTTCGCGTCCGTTTCCGCCTGGTCAAACATTTGCGCCACCTGTTCGCTCACCCTGCGCGCCTCGACCTCGAGCCCGTCCATCTCACGCGACGTTTCTTCCTTGAAAGTCTTGGTAAGCGCGGCGATTTCGAGCTCAGCGCGCTCTTTGCGGGTCGTGCGCATGCTCCTCAGTCTCTTTTCCAGCGCGGCTATTTCGTCGTCGCTCTCGGGTTCGTTCTCCGCGTCATCATCCACGTCATCCGTCGGTTCGTCATCACCCACGTCCCTTCCGACCTTGCGTTTCTTCCTCTTCCCGCCTAACACGCCGCCGAGCAAGTCGCCCAGCGTCTCCACAACGGGAGAAGGGCGCTTCATACCCTTGGAAACGTGCGTGTTCGAAGGGGTGGGTCCGGCCGCGGGCGACGCGGGGGGGGTACCGCCGGTTTTGCGCGCCAACACAATCTCGAGAATGATCTCCCACTTGCGTTTCTCCTCCGCGGTGGAAGCCTTTTCGCTGAGCTTGAACAGCGTGGGGACCTCCATGGAAGTCCAAGCGTCCGCCTCCGCGGAAGCAGCGCGACGAGCGCGCTGTTCCATTTCGTCCAACGGATCCGTCTGCGCAAGTTGCGCGGACGGAGACGCAGTGGGTCGCGGCGACGGCAGAAAAGGCGAAGGCTCGTCGCGCATGGAACTCGCGCACGAAAGTGTCGCCGGGCGCTTCGCCGAGTCTTCAACTCGACCGTGAGACTTGAGGCCGAATGATGCGTGGTGGTCGTCGTCCATTGCAGCTTCGGCGACTGCGTTCTGACCGGTCATCTTCTTCAGCGCGGCGGCCGCATCGATACCGTTTTTGAAAAAGTTCTCGTCGTCCTCCGTTTCGTCCGAGTCGAACCCAAAAACCGGCGCCTCGCGCGCGTCCGCGGAAACCCCTTCCTCCGTCTCCGCCGGAACCGCGTCTTCCTCCATGGATTCGGAAACCGTTTCGGAAACAGGCGCGGACTCGGACTCGGACTCGGAGGACTCGGTTTCCACCGCCGGAGCCGGCGCGACGCGTCCCTTCCTCTCGAAAGTTTTAGGAGCGAGGGTCAACGCGCCCAGGAGCGTCTTCGGCTTTTTCGCGACGGGCGCCTTCGCTTTCGCGACGGGTACCGCCGCGTCATCTTCGTCGTCGCTTTCTTCCAAAGCGGCGACCACGGTGAGGTTCGTGGGCGGTGTGGCACGGTGAAGGCTCTGGCTGTCCTTCGATACCTGGCTTTGCGGCGTCTCGAAGCCCTTGGCCTTCAGCATGCCCTTCTTCTTCGGCGCCGCGCCTTTCTTGTTTCCAAAGGTGGCTTCCAGGCCTTGCGCGGCGCCGGCGCCGTGGGAGGTGGCGGCGGTGTCGGGAAGCCGGCTTCCCTTGGACTTGAAGGGAGACGCTCGGCGAAGCGGCGCGACGACCTGATCAACCGGGAACGCTTCTTTGTCGAACGCGGACCCCACCGGAGATGTGGACGCCGCGGGTGAAAACGGGACTCGCGTCGCGGCGACGGAAGCGGGGTAAGGGCTCTTGCTTCGGTCTCGGCGAGCCGCTCGTTTCGGCGCGGCTCCGTCTCGCGCGAAGACGTTGCGCCTCGCGCCGGCACCCGCCTTGGGAGAAAACCAAGGCGTAGCCTCCTGGGCAGGTGACGTGTCCTGCTCCCACGGCAACTTCACTTCGTCGCGAGCCTCGGTGTTTCCCAATCGGAAGTCCTCGAACGCGTTTGTGGTGTCAACGGCGGTCTTGGCTTCCGTCGGTTTCGCTTTGCCGCGAGCCGTTTTTTTCTTCACGGGAAGCGGCGCCGGCGCCGACTCCGCCGGAGGCGCCTCTGGCTCCGGTACTTCAGGCTTGCGCGGTCGACCGCGCGCTTTCTTCGCCGGAGGGTTCGGTTCGTCCCGAGCGGAAAGAGGTGCACGCGTATCGGTGGTAGGCACAACATCCACAGGGACTTTCTTCGCCGGGCGTCCGAGCTTTCGCTTCATCGTCACCGGTTTGGCGTCGGACGTTGCGGGCGCGCGCGACGGCGCAGGCGCGGCCACCGCCGCGCATGAAGGTTGCTCCACGACCTGCTTGTTCGTCCTGGTCGTCCTGGTGATCCTGGAGGCCGCTTCCGGAGCCGCCTTGGGAGGGGCCTTAGCAGCGGCGGGCGCCAGCGCCGGCGTCTTGTGTTCAGATTTTGTGAACCGGGTGCTCCGTCGCGCCGCCGGCGCCGGCTCGGTGCGCACGGCTTTCTGACGCGTCCGCGTGGTCACCACGAGCGGAGGCGGACTGGGAGTAGGACTTGGAGTAGGACTGGGACTTATGGGACTCGGCGAAGGACTTCCGCAGTATGATATCCCTATCGAAGCCTTCGGTGACTGCGACGGTGACTGCGACTGCGACTCGGGAATCGCGTCGAGGTGTCTCGGTGACTTTTCCACCGACGCCTTCGCGGTGAGGAACACCGGCTCGGGAGACGGCGCGGGAAGGTTCGCCGGAAGCGCCTCCATCGTTCGTGGTGACGTGAGATCCGTCTGGCACGTCAAGTTCGGATCCGTCTCGAAGGCTCGGTCGCAACCGATACGAACAGGCGCCAAGTTTTTCGGCGGTCCCGCGAGTTCGCACATCACCCCCGTTGAACTTTTCAAGGGTGACGCCGCGCGAGCGAGAAAAGAAGAGCAACCGCCGCCAAAGGCGCTGGGGTACTCCGCCGCCGCTTTCGCCAAAAACGATTTCGCCTGCAAAAATCGTGCGGAATCGAACGAGAACGTGATCAAGCGATCGTCCTCGGCGTCGAACGTATCGCTCGCGTCGAACCCGCGCGGTTCCTCGCGGACGCCGAGCGCCACGACGCCCGGCTCGGGCGTCGAGATGACGCGAAGGCAAGACGCGTACGACAAGTCGATGAAGACGGGATCAAGTGGGAAATCTTCGAAGGCGTAGCGGAAGCTGATGCCTCGACGCCAAAATATGACGTGCGACTCAGAAACACCGCTTGTGTGCAAGCCGCTGGTGACGTTGATCTCGATTGCCGCGACGCGTTTGCACGGCGCCGCGTCACCGCAACCCGAGGCGTAATCGTAAACGACGCCGTCCAGGCTATCTTCGAAGTTCGACCTTCCCGAATCGCTTTGGAAATCGATTTCGTTGTTCCGTGCGCTTCGTGAGAGAGCCCCGAAGCTGGACTTCGCGGTCTGCAAGCACTTAGCCACGTCGTCAAGCTTCAGGCTGACATCCCCGGCGGCCGCGGTAGCGTGCACGAGACTTTCCACCGCCGCGCGCATCGCGGGCGCGTCGCCGTCTGACTCGGCAGCTCGCCAGAACGCGACGAGACTCGAGGGCGTTCCTTGCGGGACGATTTCGTTCGCGGTGCCGTGACCGTTCCTTCCAGGCTCGTAGTTATCAGACGCGAGAAGTTTTGCGAGAGACCGTGCGCTTTCCGGACATCCCGCGTTCTTCCTCGGGTTGACCACCACAGCGAGGGTTTCGAGAACCTCCCTGCGCGCAAAGGCGTAGAGATCAGTCGCGGAGCACGTCGCGGCGTCGACGAGCTCGGCGACGAGCGCATCGCCGAGACTCTTGTTCCAACGCTTGGAGTTGTGGTGCACAGCCATTGAACGGACGGCGACGTTGAGCTCGGTGAAGATGTCAAGCTCGGTCATCTGCTCGCGAAGAAGACGGTGCGATGGATGCGAGGGTGAGTCACGGAGAGGAAAAAATCGGACGTTTTTGAAATTTTGCGCAGGCTTGGGAAGAAAAACGAAACTCACCGTGAGTGACCCGCGTCGGGCGGCGTCCATGACGTGCTCGGAGAAGGACTTGTACACGGCGTGAATACTTTGGACGACGTCGCCGCCGTCCTCGCAACGATAATCCTTGAAGAAATTCATCCTGCGATTCGGACAAGAAGAAGTGTGAGGCGGGCGTACGGAGGCGGGTCGCGCGGTCAGAGAAGGCGTCGTTTGAGGGGGACGAAAGCGCGGAAACGCGAGAGGGGGTCGGGTCGGGTCGTATCGCGCACTTTTTGAATGTCGTCGGAAGCAGTTTCACCAAGCGATGGATGAGTTCGAGGCTCCATGTGGACGATGACCGCTTGCGGTCGAGTTCCTGCGGCGGGAGACGTCGCGAGAGGGGGTCGTGGTCAGTGTCTTTCGCGTGACGTGCGTGTGTTTTTGAAATAACGGGCGAAGCAAGTACCCACCGTTCGGAGGCACTTCCAGACGCCGTACACAGCCTCGGGATCGTCGCTGAGCTGGCCTCGCGCGCATACATCCGCGGCGTCGATGGATCTCGTGAGCTCCGCGGCGTGCGGTGTGCCCTGCAGCGGGTGCTCAGCGAGCGCCGTGAGAAGGGGCGCGGAGGTGAGAGGCGGCATACGGCCCGTTTGAAGGGGGAAGAAGTTCGCTGCGCGCTCGGGGAGCGCGCGCGAGGTTAGGCGCGAAGCGAACGCGCGTCCGCGAAAGCGCGGAGTGCGGCGTCGGCGAGCCTCTTCGACGAGGAGAACGGCGCCGCGCGTGCGCTTGACGGGAACGGTGTCGCACGACCGCCCGAGTGCACGCGGAAGTGCTGGAAAAGCAACGCTCCGACAACCCAAAACTGGCACCGAATCGCGGAAATCCTTGGCCACGCAAAACCCCGGCAAAAGATGACGTGCGAGGTGCATACTTGTCGCTTCCAATTTAGCCGTCGGCCCGCGATCAATCCTCACCGCGCTGTCGTCGGTCTTCCCCGGCTCGCACGAGAATCGCCATGGTCGGTGCCGTTGCCATGGTCACCATGGCTTCCGCGGTGCGCCCCGTCGCGCGCGCCACCCCGGGTGCCGCGAGCGCGCGAGCCGCGCATTCGGCTCGCGTAAGCGCCGTCGTTCCTGGCGTGTCGTCGCGCGGGTCGCCGCTGCTTACCCGCCGCCCCGTCCGCGGTCGCCGCGTCGTCGTGGGCGAACGCAAGAAGCGCGACTCCGAGGGTCCGTTGGACACCGTCGAAATCGAAGAGTGCCTGCAGGTACGCACGCCGTCCCACCTTCCCACACCCGCGGGGTGGCTTTTCTTCATTTCTCCGAGGGACGAACGACGGAGGGACCAACACGCGACGTGTGCATCGGACCGGCCGACCGGTTGGTGCGGCGGACCGCGGGAAGCGAGTCTGCCTGCGCGTCACGGCGTTGTCTTGGTGCCCGTGTGATGACAAGTGCGCGAGTTTCCGGGTGCTCCGCCGTCGCGCGCTTCCCTTCGCGTCTCCCACGCGTCCTGCGGCGCCTCGATCCTCGCTGACCATCTTGTTTTCCATTCCCGACTTTGCGATTGTTTTCCACAGGATGCGGAGTGCAAGGTGGAGATGGTCTCCGCGCTGGAGGAGGCTCTGCTAAACCAAAACCATTTCGCTGAGCCGGAAAAGCTGGTGGCGGCTGCTGTTGCCGCGCCCGTCGCCGTCGCCGCCGCCGCCGTCGCCCCCAAGGACACGAAGCCCAAGGCGCCCAAGCCGACGAAGGCTGAAAAGGCCAAGGCCAAGGAAGAAGCGAAGGTTTCGGAACCCCCCCTGAACTTCGACCGCTTGAAGTCCGTTGGAACGTTCGTGAGGACGGTGGAGATCTGGTCGTTCGTGTTCGCGTTCGTGTTCAAGCGCTTGAAGTTGGAGTTGAAGTTCACGTACAAAGGCGGGTGGAGCGAGGCGAAGAAGCTGGAGAGGGAGGCGGTTTTGGCGAGCTGGTTGCGACTCGGGTTGCTGCGTTTAGGGCCGACGTTCATTAAAATCGGCCAGCAGTTCAGCACACGGGTTGACGTTTTAAGCAAGCCCTTCATCGCGGAGCTGGAGAAGCTTCAGGACAGAGTGCCTCCGTTCCCGACACGGCTGGCGAGGCAAATCGTGGAAGAAGAGTTGGGCCGGCCCATTGAGGACGTGTATTCGGAGTTCGCGGACGAATCCTTGGCAGCGGCGAGTCTGGGGCAGGTACACCTTGCGAAGCTGAAGCTAACGGGGGAACAGGTAATCGTGAAGGTCCAGAGACCTGGGCTGAAGGAGATCTTCGACATCGACTTGAAAAACCTACGAGTAATAGCGCAGTGGTTACAGAAAGTGGACCCGAAAACCGACGGCGCGGCGCGGGATTGGGTCGCGATATTCGACGAAACCGCCCGCGTGTTGTACGACGAGGTTGATTACCAGAACGAAGCCAACAACGCGCGCGAGTTCGCCTCTCAGTTCAAAGACACGAACTGGATCAAAGTTCCGAAGATCTTCCAGCAGTACACGAAAACGCGAACGCTTTGTATGGAGTACGCGCCCGGGGTGAAGATCAACGACTTGGAGGGTTTGCGGCGAATGAACGTCGACCCCGACCGCATGGCGCGCCTCGCCGTGGAGGCGTACCTGCAGCAAGTCCTGCGGTTCGGGTTCTTCCACGCGGACCCGCACCCCGGGAACGTCGCCGTGGACACGGGGGACCCGGAGGGGTTGGGCAGGTTGGTGATTTACGACTACGGCATGATGGGCCGCGTGCCGGATGAAGTAAGAGGCGGGTTCCTGGAGCTGTTCTGTACGTGTTGCGTTTCCCAAATCCAGGTACTGTTTTATCTCTCAGCTGGTGACTGTTTGTCCATACATCGCCCAACACGGGACTGACACTTTTCGTGTAACAATCACAGACGCCGTGTTCGAAAAGAACAGCGACAACGCGGTCAAGGCTTTGTCCAAGATGGGCGTCCTGGTGGACACCGGCGGTGACCTCACCGCGGTAAAGCGAACCGCGGATTTCTTTTTAGGGAGCTTCGACCAGCGCGTGGAGACGCAGGAAAAGCAACGCGAGACAAACAAAGACGAGTACGAATCCGACTTCAAAGCGAAAAGGACCAAGGAGGAAAAGAAGACGCGACGGAAACAGATTCTTTCGAACATCGGCGAGGATCTGTTAGTGGTGAGCAAGGACCAGCCCTTCCGGTTTCCCGCAGAACTCACGTTCGTGGTGCGGGCGTTTTCCGTGCTGGACGGCATCGGCAAGTCGCTGAACAAAAAGTTTGACATCGGCGAGATCAGCGCGCCGTACGCGCGGTCGTTGCTCATCGAAGACAACCCGAGTTCGTTACCGCCGCAGGTCGTCGCGAGACAGCGGGATTTCCAAAGACGGTTCGACAAACAAAACAAAGCCATCATCAACCTTTTCAAAGGCCCGGACGCGATCGAGGAAATCGCGGACGTCGTGCGCGCCATCGAAAGAGGCAAGCTTAAGATTCGCGTCCGCGCGCTTGAAGCGGAAAGGGCGATTGACCGAGTGTCCGTGATGCAGGACGTACTGTTAAAAGCCATGATCGCGTGCGCCGCGGTCAACATCGGGACGGTGATGTTTGTGTGTGGGATGTTGGTCCAAGCCAAGGTGGCGTTTGGGGTTTCCGCCGCGTTCGGGCTGCAAGCCGTCGCGGCGCAGGGGAAACTGTCGAAACTCGTGAAAAAGGAAGCGAGCTACTCGGGAGCGGCGTGAGAGGTTGGTTTCGGCGAATTCATTTGTACAGGCGAGCGCGGGCGGTACGCGCGTTCGCGGTAGTTGGACGTGCGTTGGACACGCGTTTAATAGCACTAAAGCGAACATAGGCCCGATACGTTCGCGTGTTACCAAAACCGGTACCTATAATTAAAATTAATGCATGTGCTGCGCGTTCCGATCGTAGTCGTCGCTGCGCCCCTCTCGCCGT
>TARA_B110000240_G_scaffold80838_1_pt1 | contig 18331 bp, 17 predicted proteins | sample TARA_B110000240 | Tara Oceans TARA_B110000240 (sample SAMEA4397611) | marine metagenome | biome: Polar Biome; feature: [DCM] deep chlorophyll maximum layer (ENVO:01000326); material: water (ENVO:00002006), including particulate matter (ENVO:01000060) such as... | depth 17 m | reverse complement strand
ATAGTAACAGTATCACGGGTACTGTGTCAATCTACCACAGTACTAGTAATCCCTAGTAGTGCACTCAAACAGGGGCTGTAAACAGTGTGTCAGGATTTGGGAAAGCCCCGAGACGTACCTGAATCCTCGCGGTGTCGTCGGAAAGAAGCGCGGCGCAGAGTTCTTTGTCCTCTTCGATTACCTTCATCTTGTCCGGGTCCGCAATGAGGGCGTCCCTGAACGCAATAGGATCCACCGCGGTGCCGTCCTCTTCGTTAAACGCCAAAGCGGGGTTGTCCGTGTTGGAGGGCATTTTTATTTTTTCTGAAACAGGGAGGGAAAGAACCGAAAGATGAATGATGTTGAGAAGTGTGGACCGAGGCACGAGACACGAAACACGCGACACGCGACGGTAAGAGTGGTCCGGGTCGGTGGATGGACGAGACGTGTGGGTTGGGTGGGAGGGGAAGACGAGGTGGGGGCGTTGTTAGTCCAGTTGTTTTACAATAGCTGGCGTCAGGCGGGTAGAGCACGAGGTCGGACGTCACGTCGAGGGCAGATCTGGCAGTCCCCGCCTCGGGAACGCGAACGGGAAACGTCATCGGTCTCGTGAGCCCGTTCGCGGTGGTTCCGCGAATGACTTTGGCGTGGAGTGGGTGACACGTTTGCGCGCGTACCGGTACTTGTTTCGTTTCGCGAAAGCGGTGGGTCGTGCGATGCGTGCCGTCGCGAGTGACGCGCCCACGTCGTCTCGTTCGTCGTGCACACGAAAACGGCCGAGGACGAAACGCCCGCTCACCTCCTCGCAGCTGCAAAAATGCGGAAAAAATAGAATTTCAGTTTCAGTTCTCGTCAACTCCAACTACTTTTCACGCCGCCTTTCCATCTGGGTGGCCACCCCCGCGCGCGTGACTCAGTACAGTGTTTCGCGACGACGTCACACGCGTCTCCTGGACCTACCAAGCAGCGCCGCCGCAACAAACCGGTTCGTCGGAGCGCAAATTCGCAACGGCGTCGAACCACTCCACCGTGCTGTGATTGGAAAAGAAAAGTGTCCGTCTTCCCGTGACTTGTGTGAGGAGGATGCCCGGCAAGAAACCCTCAACCGTGCGCCTTTCCAAGGAGCTGAAGATGTACGTCACGGACCCGCCTCCGTTCATCCCGAGAGTCTTCGTTGACGAAAAAAACATACTCGAATGGCATTTACTGATGCAGGGCCCAAACGACACCCCGTTCGAGGGCGGGTGGTACGTCGCGAAGATGAGGTTCCCTGAACAGTACCCGTTCAAGCCGCCTGACTTGTACATGTGTACCCCCAACGGGCGCTTCGAAACGAACAAGAAACTGTGCATGTCCATGTCTTCGTTTCACCCCGAAACCTGGAACCCCGCGTGGAACGTGGCGAAAGTCGCGATCGGGATGCTTAGCTTTCTTTCCGAAGACGAAATGACCACCGGGTCGGTGCGCACCACGGATGCGCAAAAGAAACTATTCGCAACGGAAAGCGTGGAGTGGAACTGTACGCACGGGGCGTACAAACGGATGTTTCCCGAACTAGGCGACGCGAAGGCGCTCGACGCGATTGCGGAGAAGAAAGCGGAGACGAGCGCAGCTTTGGAAAAGAAAAGCGACGCCGAGGAGACGGGCGGTAGGATAGACAAGACTGACACGGACAGAACGGTAGATAAGACTGAGACGGACGGCACCATAGACAAGACGCACGAAACCGACCTGGACCGGCCAAAGGACGACCAGCCACTAGCCACCGAGGCGTTGAGTCGGCTAGGGCTAGAGTAGGGTTTTGTGTGGAAGGCGCATAAGGGTTTAACCTAGAAGGCACATAAGTTGTATTGATAGTAGTCGGTGTAGGATCTTAGATGTAATGCGATGTAGTAATAAGGATACACGACGGAGTAATAAAAAGATCGCAGAAGTCTACGTCTACTGCAGCACGAATTTCGTAACCGCCTCCAGAAACGCGCGCGGATCTTCCTCGTGCGGAAGGTGGCCGACCCCAGGCATGACCACCAGCTGCGCTTTGGGAATCATTTTCGCTAAGTTTTCACTGTTTGACACCGGGACGATGAAATCTTCCGATCCGTGAACAATCAACACGCGCGCTTTCGACGCATTCAGGGCTTTGATTATATTCGCGGGAAGGTCGGTTTCGGCGTGGGGTGACTTTTTCCCGAAAAAAGCGGCAACACCGCCCACACCGCCAGTCGCCGCCGCCAGCACCACCCGGACTATCCCCGTGTCCCACCCCAAAACCGCTGACGGCCGTCGGTACCCATCCGCCCAAGACGTGTCGGTTCGCATTTTCTCGCGACTAGACGCCCCAACCGCCCTTGCCAACCCGTTGCGCCAGAACGACACGCTCCGCACTAACTTTCGCAACGCAAACTTCAGGAGAGGCGACACGAGAAATGCGAGAGCGACGCGAAATATGCGCGCGACTGCACCAAAAATCAAAGACAAAGGGTTGACGGATTTTTTTGAAGCATCAGACGCGTCTCGCGAAACATCTCCAGACGCAATCACCGCCGGTGCTACCAAAATAACGTCATCCACGTCCCCCTCCGCGGCGGCGATCGCGGCGGCGAGACCGCCCATGGAGTGGCCGATTACGATTCTTCGCGTTTTTCTTTCGGATTGATTCGTCAAAGACGCGTCGCCGCCTTCCGTAGTCTCCATTTCCCCAACCGCTTCGTTCCACGTTTTGTTTGTAGGTACGTCCTTGTCATCATACGAAGCTACCTCGTTGCCATCAGCACAAGCCACGTCAAGCATGGCCCTCGCGATCACCGCGTTTGTCCGCGGGGTGTACAACGACAAGTCACTAGCGCGTTCAGTCAGGCCAAACCCTGGGGAGTCGTGCGCGACGGCAATTGCGTTTAGCGTCTCCGCCAGCGGCGCTAAAGCCGAGCGCTCCCACGAGTACGCGTTCGCCCCGAACCCGTGCACGCAAGAGATGGCGATTTTGATATCGGTGTCGTTTCCATTGTCTTTTCCTTTGTCTCCACTGTCTTTTCCTTTGTCATTTCCTTTGGCCGTTCGTTTCTTGTAATGTACGTTCAATCCGTCGACGTTTACGAAAAGCGAATCGGCATCACCCGCCGCTTCGGCGCTGAGTAACCGTCCTTGTTCCTGTACCTCCTCCAGCACGTTCCGGACCACCCAGAAAACCGCCGCGCCCACGATGGCGAAAGAAACCATCTCCAAAATCAAAACCTTGAACGTCATGGCGTAGTGCGTTAGGTGGAACTTCGAATACAGCACGGCGTACGCCACCACGGCGGCCCAGGAAACGACCACGCACGAAACCAACCCCGGGATGGTGAGCTTCGGGGTGAAGTCCAGGTCCAGGTTTGGGTATAAACGCGGGGAGTTTGCGTACGGGTCTTCTTCTTCTTGTGCTGGTTCCGGACTTGGTGCGGGCATCGCGGGAGATGCCGCGTGCGTGACGATTGACGACGCACGGCGTGATGACGCGTGAGACGCACCGACTCCATTCGTTTTGAAAGTCTTGGAGGACACGAAGACTTTTGACGACACCGCCGCGCTGGGAATGAACCCGCGCGCGACGGATGACTTACCGCGCACCGCGACGCGCGCACGCGTGGGACCGGCGGTGAAGCCCCCAGAAGGGGCGAGCACGGCGGGAGTGGCGCGAAGCATGGAGTTGTGATCGCGCTCGGGTCTGAGTTTTGATGAGATACGGAAATATGGATATCAGATAATCCCAAAAGAACTTCCCGGGCTCGTCCAAGGACGAGGCCACCACAACGCATCACGATGGCGAGCTGCGTTTCCTTCGCCGCGACGGTGGTGTCGCGACGTTGTCGTGTGCGTTATCCCGGGGGCGCGGCTGTATCACGCACGGGCGGGACGTCGTCGTCGTACCCGAGTCGAACGAACTCATTTGCCTCGACATCGGCACGCGCGTCGTCGTCGTCGTCGTCGTCGTCATCGTCATCGTCCATCGAGGTGATCACGTTCGACCTGGATGACACGCTGTGGCCCACCGGCCCGGTGGTAACCGCGGCAAACCAGGCGTTCGTGAGTTACTGCCAAGCACGCATACCAGGCTTTCCCGACTGTGATGGCGTGAACGAGTACATGAAACGCGTACGCCAGGAACGCATGGATGAGGCGTTGGCAAAAAGAACCAAACACTACCCGCTTTCGTTCGCGTCCTTGAGGATCGCGGCCGGGTACGCCGCCGCGATTGATCAAGGGTGCCCACCACACGACGCCATCGCGGTCGTGGCGCGCGGGTACCACATCGCGTGGATCCCCGCGCGGGGAAAAGCAGCGCAGGCGCATTTGTTCCCGGGCGTGCACGAGTGTTTCAAAGCGCTGCGGCAAAACTACCCTGACGCGGTGATAGGATCCATCACGAACGGGCTGGGAAGCGCGGCAGGCGCGGGGTTGGGTAAATATTTCGACTTTGAAATATCAGCTGACGCGGCGCTTGATGAAGAAATCGGGCTTCATGACGAATTCGCGCGGAAGCCGGGGTTGTACGCGTACGAACAATCGGTGCGACGCATTCGGGAAATCAAAGGCGACGCTTTGTTGACAATAAATCACGAAAAGTGGATTCACGTCGGGGACGACGTGGTCAACGATTGTCAGTTCGCCAAGAGCTTCGGGGCGAAAACCGTGTTGATCGCGGTCCTAGGGGTCACGCCGTACCAACCAGGAGGGGGCCTCCCGGACGACACGGCGAGGAAAGAACAAACGCTCGAGTTGGAAAAAATAGTAGACGCCACCCTCGCGTCCGTCGGGGAGTTGCCGGAACTGCTGAAACGGTGGTCTTGATTTTACTAGGGTAACTAAACATGTACTCAATGTTACGTATTATTTCTTTTGTCACTAAACCGGCCCTTATCTTCTCACGGCATCGTTGTCTTGTGTTCGCGCACCCATGCCGCGACATCGACGTGTTGTGCACGCGTCGCCACCGCTTCGTAAATACGCCAAATCCACGGACAGCCGTTCGCGCGCAACCACTGTAGCGCCTCGAGGTACCCACCCTCTGCCGCAGTCCCGCACGTATACACGTCCCACGGGCAGCCGTTCGCGTGCAACCACTGTATCACCATGAGGTGACCGTTCATTGCCGCCCTCATGCACGTGTCCTCGTTCCACCGGCAAAAACCGTTCGCGCGCGCCCACTGCAGCACCTCGAGCTGTCCGCCCAACGCCGCAAATTTACACACCACCGACTTATTCAGACGACCTTTCTGGAGCATGTGCTTAAGCGTATCTAAGTACCCTGAACGTGCAGCTTGCACAGTATTCATCTGCCCTACCGAAATCCCCGTCGCATTCACCGCGTCGCGCATCGCGTGACTCACCGCGCGAAGCCGCGCGAGAACGATGGGGTCGGTGTCAGATCTGAGAATGTGCGTGACCACGACTTCTTGGGGAAGGCCGGGGAAGGCCTCTTGCGGGGAGGACTGGTGCGCGGGTGTCGCGGCATCACCTCCCGTGGGATTATCGGGAAAATGTGTTGAGTTGGAGGACATCGCGGAAACCGTCGCGGGGAATTCGAACGTGGAGGGACTGTGTGCGCGGGGGTGTGTCGTTGCTTTTTTTCGGCGTTTATTACGAGGACAAAAGAAAGCAAATTAAAAATCCATGGGGGAAAAAGGCATCACTTTGTGAACGCGCACCGTCCGCGTTCAGAGACCCCGGCGAAGGCGAGACGAGGAGAGGAACTTTCAAGGCAGGAGTAGCTCCGTAAGTAAGTAGTTCGATCAGAACGTCCGCGCCGCGTGGCGTCGGTTTCGTGTTACAACACCGCTACACACAGCAGGCGTTCATTCTTTCTTTTTTCTTTTTCTGAGCTTTTTAGCGGGCCAAGGCAAGCCCTAGCCCCGCTTCGTCTTTGGAAAAAACGCGCGTCTCGTCCCCGGCTTGGAGCCGGCGATCAGGCGTTGAGCAGGTCGTAGTCGTCCAACTTGTCGTTGTACGCGGCGACCTTGCGTTTAATTTTGGACGTGTCCACCCAGGTCACGAAGTCCTCGAAGTTCCGGGTTACGAGGTACGCCGGATCGGTGACCGTTTCCGGCCCAACACGAACGTGCCCTTGTTCCACGAAAGTCACCGCTTCTCGCAAGGTTTCCGCCATCTTGAGGCGGACCATGATCACGGAAAGCCGTCGGCGGCAGAACGACGACGTTGATAGTTTGTCGCACAACCCCAGGCTCTTCTTTGTGGGCGTGACGCCCATGTCGTAGAGCTTGGCGAGTAAGTTGTCGGTGAGTTCAAGACGCGCGGGGTCACGGGGATCCAGCTGCTTCAGCATGTTCACAAGCTTCGTCACCATGCCGCACATGTTGTTGTACTTCTTGTAGTCGTCGCGGTCCTGCAGGTGGTACCTGCGGATCACTTCGACTTCGCGGTGGTTGTGCTCGTTCTTCCATTGCAGGAAGTTGACCTTCTTGAGGAGCTTCTTTTCGTGGAACTTGAGCTGCCGCATCGCGAGGGGTGGTTAAGTACCGCCGGGCGCGAGCCGCGTCGTTCGTCTAGGGTTCGGAAACGATCACACCACCGGAGGTGTGCCTCGTGGGTCCGCTAAGCTTGAGTAAACGTGTCTACCTGAAACCGATTACTTGCTGCGCTGCCTCATCTTCCTGCGCTTGCGCTTGAGACGGCGGGTACGCTTTTTCTTCCACTTAGCGCGCATCGAAGCAGCTGCACGTGCTGCGGAGGTGGAAGTGATCGCGGGGACACGCGGACGCGATGTTTTGAAGCGGGGCGAAAAAATTGCGCAGCAAAGTTGGGAGGGGCGCTTTCTTTTCAACTGCCAATGCTGGTTTCAACAACGCCGGTGGATTTGCGTCACCGATGGCGCGGTCGGTCAAAGTGTGTGCGCGTCGCTCAACCCTGGCAGGCGCGTCGCGCCTATCGCCTACGTCTCTTCGTCGTCGTCGCGTCACGTATCGCGTTATTATTCGAAGAATTTCGCCTGTCACGCCCCATTTCCCCCGCCCCGCCTCGCGCCCCTCGCGGGCCATGGGGTTCCCTCTTGCGGACGTGCTGACAAGCGACGACCTGATTGAGGAGTTCGCGTGCAAGATATGCACCGAGCTCGTGGAGTACACCAAGTGCTCGTACACCAAATGCGGACACGTGTTTTGTTCGTCGTGTCTTGGCAAGTGGATGGCGCGGGCGGGAACGTCCTGGGACGAGGCGCGCGAGGACGCGGCGATGAACGGGACGAACCCGGTGGTCGGTACGCGATGTCCCACTTGCAACACAGGTATTGAGCGCAACACTGTGAGTGACTTGAAACTCGCGTCGCCCCTGGCCTGGCGCTTGTTAGGCCGGGTGAAGGTACGATGCCCGACGCACACGAGGACGCACTGCGGATGGCAAGGCGACTTTTCCGAAGTCGACGCGCACCTCACGGACTCAAAGTCGCACACCGGTAACGGGTCCCGAGAAAAAGCACCGCGAACGGAAGGAACGGACGCGTGCGCGGATGACCAAAATGAAACCGACGCTACGACGAACGCGGAGGCGCTGAAGGAACAAGGGAACGCCAAGTTCAGCGCGAAAGCGTTCAAGGAGGCTATTCAGTTGTACAGCAAGGCGATTTCCGTGGCGGAGCAGAGCGTCGCGAACGCCGGCGCCGACCGCACGCACATCGCATCCTACTACAGCAACCGAGCCGCTGCGTGGCTGCACGTGGGCGCGCACAAGGAGTGCGTCGAGGATTGCAGGAAGGCGCTCGTGATGGACGAGCTTCATGTCAAGGCGCATTTGCGTTTAGTAAAAGCGCTTTGCGAATCGAGCGACGTTTCGGGGGCGTCGTACGCCGCCGCGGTGGCGCTTAAGAAAGTCCCTTTGAATCGAGAAATCGCACAAGTAGCGACGACTGTGGAGATGCTGGCGGCGTACTTAGCCGAGGGAGAAAAACAGCTCGACGAAAACGACCCGGTCGGGGCTTTGGAGACGTTCACGCACGCGAACGACGCGGTGCCGTGCGCCGTGGCTACTTTGGGTATCGCTAAATCGGAAATCTTGTTAGGCCAGTGCGACCGCGCATCACGAACGACGTTACAGGTCATAAAGCGCGACAGCGGGAACAGTAGCGCGTACACAACCAGGGGCCACGCTTTGTGCTTGGCGGACGATTTCGATCAAGGCCTGAAACACTTGAAAGAAGCGTTGCGCCTCGATCCCGACCACCGCGACGCGCAACGTATTTTTCGCAAGATGAAGAAAACGTTCGCGAGTTTAGGGAAAGCGCGTGAGGCGGTGAAGGTCCGGGATTTTGCACAAGCGGAGACCGCGTACACGGACGCGATTTCCATCTCAGAAGCGCCGGAAAAGTCTCCCCTGTTCGCGGTGACCCTGGGCGAGCGCGGGAACGTTTTCCTAAGGGTCAAGAAATTTGACGACGCGATTTCAGATTGTACGTGTTGCGTTTCCCAAATCAGGCGGCACCGGCCGTTTGATGCCACGTATGGAGTGCAGTTAGCAAGTGCTACCACCACGATAAGTGCACCTGAAAACAAGACTGCCTGTTCACCGTGCGTATCGCCCAACACAGGACGGAAGAGACTGACACTTTTCGTGGACAATCACAGGTGAGCGCGCCATCGACGCGCGGGAGGACCACAAGTACGCGTACTACGTGTTGGCCAACGCTTTGCTTTCGCTTGGCAAACCCGAGGAGGCTGCGTCGAGATTAAAAATCATACACGAGATCGACCCGGGCGACGAAACCACCAGGCGGCACTACGAAAAAGCGCTCTTCGAAGTGCGCAAGGCGAAGCGCCCGCGGTACTACGAAGTCCTTGGGGTTTCGTCCGTCGCGTCGGTTCCGGAAATCAAACAGGCGTACAAACAGCGGTGCATGCAGTGGCACCCCGATAGGCTCGCGCTTGCGAGTGACGAAGAGAAAGCGGTCGCGGAGGAGAACTTCAAATCCCTAGGCGAGGCGCTTGAAATCATGGAGGACCCGATGAAGCGGAAACTGTACGACGAGGGGTATGACAAAGGCGCGATTGTGGAACGCGCCGAGGCGGCGAGGAGGGCGGCGCACAGAGGGGGGCACGGGTGCGGCAGCGGGGGGGGAGGGTGTTGCTGAGTTAAGTGGTAACTTCCTAAGTTATACCACGTGCCGTGCTTCCTATGGCGCTGACGTTGCGTTGCTAGAGTTTACTCTTGTGAGTTTAATCGTTTCAATTTGCTGATATGTAATTATGGTACAACTACTTGCGTGGGGTAAGAAACATGCGAACTACGTCGGTCACGCGGGCACCCGCGGCGAGTTTAATACCTCGTAGGTACTTAAGTCGCCGCTAGCGTCCTCGCGCGCGCCGTCGGCCGTCCGTCCGCATCCTTCCCACCCGCGTCGCGATATAATTCTTTCTAATTCCATCGGTTCAATGGGTACTTGGTATACACGCGCGCGTCGTGACCCGCGGTCGGCTCCGTAATAATGCCGACGTCCACATCACTCCACGCGTTTTTATTCGTTCTAATTCTTGCTAACTTTATTCTTAAATGTTTACGCACGAGTCCCGTAAACCAGTGCCTTACTGCGCCGCGAGTGCCGCGGCGAAGTGCATGTGCGTTTCGTACATCGCGAAAAGCTCGCGCTGCATCGCCGCGTGCTGCGCCGAAGCTCGCGCCGCTTGGTCCGCGGCGACAAGAGCGCTCGTCTCCGCGTCGCGCGCTCTGGGCGGCGGCGCGCTTTGCACTTCGTCGTCGTCGCCGTCGTCGTCCTCTCCGTCGTGTCTTTGACCATCGCTATCCATCACAGCGTCGTCCACGCTCCCGTCCGCGGCTCCTGCTCCGCCGGCGTTGTATTCGCTCCCGGGAGGCGTGCTGGGCGGCGCCGGGGCGTTTGACGCGTCCCGTTTCTGTGTCAACCTGGACGGGCGGTGCGCGGTACCGGTATGGGCATTTAGTCTGGCAACGCCCACTTCCGTCCCGTCGCCAGCCGTCTCCGCGGTGCACAGCGCCGCGACTTCGCGTCGGTCCTCAAACGCGCCGTGCAGGTGTTTCACGACGCCGGCGCCGAAAAAGGCGTGACCGGTCAATCCCCCAAACTCAAGGCCCATCCCTAGCCCCACGCCCCTGGCGAGCCGTCCAGCCATCACCTCGGTGGACCTCCACCGTTGTTCGCACGCGCTCCGGACGCGCTCCACGGCGCTCCATGTTTGTTCAGAGATTTCACGAGGCCACACGTTCCTGGCGCCCGCCCGTAGGGCTTCGTCGTGCACCATATCCGCGGGGAGCCCGCGTACGGCGCGCGTGATCCTGAAGCACGCGATCAAAAGCGCCCGCGTGTCCCTTCGGAACTGCGTGGGGTACATGTGGTGCACGGCCCGCGACCACAGCAGGGGGGTGCCCGCTTCCGCGCGTTCCAACACCGCGTCCACGGCGAGCCGCGCTTTGGCTTTCGCCGCGGCGGCGAGAGAGAGAGACTCGTCGTCGCCGTTCTCGGCCTTGTCGCCCCCCGTAACAGCGGTTGTCCGGCTGTTTTGCTCGCGCTCGTAACACTCCCGCGCCAGCCTTCGAGGGGTCCACCCGCGTGAATCCACCACGGTAGGGTCGGCGCCGCCCGCGAGTAAAACAACCACCGCGTCCAGGGACCCGCCGCGCGCGGCGAGGTGTAGGGGCGTGGCGCAGGCGTTGCGGGCGTCGCGCGACCGCGTCGACGCGGCGCCTGTTCCGTCGCTCTCCTCGCTTACTCGCTTGCGCCCCCGGCTGCTCATCGGGCCGGGGCACGCCTCCGCGCCCCGTCGCAAAAGCACCTCCACCACGTCCGCGTGCCCGTGGTACGCGGCATGGTGTAGGGGTCGGTGCCCTCTGAAGTCCTCGGTTTCCAGAAGCGACGGACACCAATCCAGGAGTTCCTCCACCACGGAGGCCCTGCCGCCCTCCGCGGCGACGTGCACCGGCGCGACACCGCGCACCGTGGTGGCGTCAGGCCGCGCACCCAGTTTCCGCAAAACCCTAACCATCTCAACCCGCCCGCTCTGCGCCGCCGAGTGCACGCACGTGTACCTGAGTGATGAAAAAGAAAGGGTCAGTCTCTCGTAAGGTGATTGAGTAAACAGTGGTGGTAATCGGGCCGATCAAGGAGGCGGAATGTGGTGGTAATCGGGCCGATCAAGGAGGCGGAATGTGATGACTGGGACTCCATACGTACCCCTCGCCGTCGCTCGCGTCGACGTCGGCACCCGCGTCTTTCAACAGCGTGAGCACATTCAGTTGCCCGCCAACGTCCCCGACCCACGTCGCCCACCGATGGTTCGCGGCGTAGTGGAACGCGCTCCACCCAGCGCGGTCCACCGCGTTGACCGGGGCGCCGTGCTGTATCAAAAGACGCGCCGTCTCGGCTTGGCCCTCCTGCGCCGCCATGTGTAACGGCTGCACGCCCAGAGTCGTGGCCTTCGCCACGAACGCGCCAGCCTCCAGAAGCGTCTTGGAAACCTCGGGGCCGCCCCATTTAGCTGGGGGAGTGAAGGAGAGGGTTTAGGGTTTGGGGGGGGAGAGAAAGGTCAGCTTTTAGAACGTATGGAGGAGTGGGGACACTATAACGACGGCTCCTCCGGCTCCCCCCGGAAAACAAAAAAATCACAAAATTACCGAATCTGCATACGCGCACAGAAGTCACCCGGGGTAACGCATGTGTGGTTTCCCTCGCGCGTCTAGCCTAACTGCGCACTGCGCAGAGAGGCCCGACTCGTATTTGCCTTGCGAATCTCACGTCGGCGTGGCAGTTGATAAATATCGCGGGCCAGGTGTACGAGACGCGTGGGATGCGTGGACGGTTGGGGACGCGTAGAACCGGCGCGACGTGGTGGTCGAGCACCCACGTGGTTGGGTTCACGTGGGGAACATTTCGGGTTTGGTGACGTGCGTGTAGTTCCCGAAACGGCAGGCGTGGGCGTCGAGAGGCGCGCCGCTACGACCCAACACGCGCGCCGAGTCCAACGTTTCGAGGACCCGCGACGTGACGGGGCAGTTTCTTCGCGGGAAAACAAAAAACGATTACAGCGCGACTTTTTGGGCCGCGCGCGCGCCTCCGGAGCGCGGCCGCGGTTGGGTTTCGCGCCCGGTAGGTTCATTCACGCACCTGCAAAGTACATCACCGGGAAGTCCTCCTGCGTGCTCCAGCTGTGGCTTCCCAGGTACACGTCCTCGCCCAGCAGGGACACCGCGGCGGCTCGGGACAGGGACAATGCCGCGGTGGTATGCTTACTACATTTCGCGAGCGCGTGTTTCACCGCGCGCGCGTCTTGGCGGTACGCCGCGACGATGACGGCTTCGCTGGTTTTTGAAACGCCGCACGTGCCAACCTCCGTAGGAGTCTCAACCTCCGTCTCAGTCACCACCCGCGCCGTGGTCGTCATCGTCGCCATGGGTGGTAACCGGAGCGCCTGCCGGGTCGTGAATGGGGGCTCTTCCGCCCGCTTTTTGCCGCCTCCTTCGGTGAAGAAAGGGACGCGGACTCCGCCGTACGTGAGGGGTGCGCGCGTGGAGACCTCCGCCCGCGCGCGCTGTGTGGACGGTAAGTTAAATGCGCGGAAGGTTCTTGGTGAGAACTCGATCGCGCTGCGCGTGGGCGTGTGTCACCGGAAGACGAATGGCGCGGGTTGTTAAATATCGCGTTTTGCCGTTTTTGCACGTTCAAGCAAAGTCTAAAAAGTATCCCAAAAGCCAAAACATCTGGCAATTTTTGTATTGTACAAGGCACACACGTGTCTCACAGGCCCACAGGTACACAGGTAACAGGTTGGAAAAACGAAAAAGGCCACGTGGTAAACCCCGTCTTCCTCTTCATGTCTCTCGATTCTCCCTCAAAACGGAACTCGGTATCGACCTTCTGGGGCAGTTCTGTTTGCCGCCCGACGTCACAACACCACGCACGGTGATCACTTACGTCGCACGACGTCAACATGGCCGAGATCCTCGAGTACCGCACCGACCCCGTGGCTCGGCCACACGCCTTGTGTGGCATCGCGCGGGCACACACCAGGACCGTACCGCCTGAACCCAGGTGGCTCTTCGTTGGCAAAAATAAAGCACCCCTGGCCCAACGGAGAGCTCTGCAAGGCCATCTTTCTCGGCTTCGTGGAGACACGTACAGTGCGTCGAGCTCGAGATGTGGGAGGACGCGCTGACGCGCTGTTGCGACACGGCAGCTTCGCCAACCAGATTTCCGTGGACCGGAGGTACCGACGGACGCGGAACACCGGGGGCTGGGTTCGTGGAACTCGCCTCCTCCTTTTCGGTACCGCGACGAACGCGTTGTGGTGGGTGGTCGTCCTCAACGAACGGGTCGTAGCGGGTTCCACACACACGAAGATGCGGGAACACCTGCCGTGGCGGTGACGCCGGCCAGCTGCTGATGCGGTGTGTAACAACGACACGTCGCCCTTTGGCGGTGATGCCGGTCATGGGTAATGAAGCGGGTAACCTCCGTCGGCACACCGCGTCGAAAAATAACTACTCCAGACCTTGCAGAAAAAAACAATCCCGATTTGGAACTTTGAAAGGGCCACTACAGCTGTTTCACCGGTTTTTTTGGCCAAAGTCGGGGGTCAAGTTGAAACCTTCCCACGATCAACGGCATCAGCTTTCATCGGTTCACCGGGACAAGGACCTCGTCGTTGTTCACCCTCTCACCCACAGCGGTTCGCGCGGTCTGCCCGGTGTCCAGTGCGACCCGGTGACGCCGCCGATGGAGTCACGGCGTGACCCGCCGCTTTTCGCGATGACGGGAGAGGGTTCGGCGGACACGGTGCGTGGTTTCCAGACCACTGCGCGTGCTGCACGTCGCGCTCGCCCCGTCGTCCCCACGCGCATTTTCCCTTCATCAATCTGTGGAGCCCTCCCAAATCAACCCGTACTCACCTCTCTCCCCAAGGTTCACGTCACGCAGGTTCGCGAAACCGACCCGTTCCAGAAACCCCTGCCCACCACGGATGAGCTTCCGTTTTGGGCGATGCGGGACGTGTTGCCTGAGCTGATGATGACCTCCGAGACGGCGGTAGGTTCACGACCATGATCTCGCAATTTTGCGTTCGAACGGCACTTCGCAGAGTTGGCGCAAGAATGAGCAAATGTTTTTCCACCGCGCTCGCGTCGGCTGACCCCCTTCCCCTGATTACCCCCGAATCAAACCCTCGCACAGATCGCGGACAAGCGCGTCCGCGACCCGAGCTCGGATGTTTCGTTTAAATTCGCGCAGTCGCAAGAGGCGTACATGGCGGCGGCGGTTCCCGATTTCGTCGCCAATCAATTACCGCCCACGATCAACGCGCTGTCCCCGTTCACGCGCGGCTCACTTTTCGGTGATACGCACGACTTGTACCTCCACCCGCCTTCGTCGCGGATCGGTTCGAACTACACACCAACCGCGCCCCCGAACACGATGGAGCGGAAAAAGAAAGGGCCCCCGCCCCAAAAAAGAACCGGGCTGGAAAGTAACGCAGAGGTTCTCGCGATGCCGGTACGTATTGGGTCTTTCCCAAATCCTGACACACTGTTTACAGCCCCTGGTCGAGTGCACTACATACATCACAAGTGCACTCTTCGGGTGATGTCCGAATCCAACTTTCTTCCCTGTTTGCTCATACACGCGGCCTTACAAGACTTACACTTTTCGCGTACCAATCGCAGGCGCCCAAGTACCCGTCGCTTCACGGCCGCGGTCCGCCGCGGGACCTGAAAACCAGGAAGGTCGTTGACCCGTATTTAAACGTTTCCGTGAAACCTCTCGATGCTGGTCATGGTGAAGCCGGCTCTGGAGGGGTCTCACCGGATAACCCGTTCAAAGAACAAGACGGGTCTTCCGAAGACGAACAACTCAGCAAGACGAATTTGGACGACGAGCCGGCGGAGGATGGCGACGAGTTCGTCGTTTCGTCGGCCTCGATGACCGGTAAAAAGCGTAAGGCGCCTTTTACCTACACCGACTCTAAACGCAAGGAAATCGCAGACGCGATGGTTCGGTATTGCTACTACTGCGAGAAGGGCGTTTGCGACGACGACGATTTTTCCTTCGCCGCGCCGCCGAAACAGGAGTGGTTGGAACGCGTTTTGAATTTAGTACCTCCGTATTCGAAACAGCCAACCGCGGGTACGCGATCCGGGATGAGCAAAGCCCGGTTCGAGACTTTAATTATTTCCTTCATGGAGGAAATGCGCGCCGACCACCGACGGGCTTCGAAAAAAGCCGTCGTGGATTACGCGTTGTGTGACCAGCACACGCGAACAAGGCTGGGCGTCGACGCGCTTTTTCCCTTTCTCCCGGTAAGTATTTCCCAATAACCACATTCCGCCAACTGATTGCCCATACAAGACTGACACTTTCTTTTTTACAATCAGGCGCCGCCCGGCTCGCACCTAAGCGCGGTGAGGTACAACGCGAGCAGACACCGAGAGGGTGGAGGTGAGGAAACAGGAGGACACGAAACAGAAACAGCAGCAACATCAGCAACGTCTACTACCAAAAGACATGACATCGGCACCGCTGCGACTGCGTATTCGCCGTCGCCGTACGTCGCGCTACCTCCCGGGTGGCGCGAAAACGTGGACGCCGCGGCGTATTCGTTGCGCAGAAACCTGCGCGTCAACACGAAATACGCGCTGGCGCTCGCCAAGGAGTGGCACTTGTGTCACCTCGACGAGCCCCTCACCGACGTCTCCTCTGACACGTTTTGTGAAGGCCTGCCGTACGAAGCGACCGTGTTTGACGACTACCAGAAACGCGCGTGCGAAAGCGCGAAAAACGGGTTGTGGGATTTGTGGCGGGTGGAGTCGGCGCGGACGCTGGTGGACGGGACTTTGAATGGCGGTGCTATCGACCAAAATTTGTTCGACACGATCGCGACGCAGCAAGCCTCCGAGCTAAGAGCCCTGGTCCGAAGACGCGTCGAGGAGTACGCCGCGTTTTTCAAAAAAAGGTCGTACAGCGACGAACACTTGGAGTGCGACCCTTTGCACGAAAACCTGATGTGGGCGGTAAGTAATTCGTATTTCCCATTTACAACATTCCAGTGACTGATTGCCCATACGAGACTGACATTTATTTTATTTCAATCAGCACGCCCCCGTGTTCGTCACGCGGTTGGTACCGAAAATCGAAACCAGTTTTGTTTGGGTGGAGGTGGAGTCGGAGACGGAGGCGCACGAAGAGGACGAGCAGGGTGAGGAAAGCGCTGTGATGAAGAAACCGTCTTCGCGACCCACCGAGGGCGAAAGCAATGTCGTGGAACCAATCGACGAAACCAAAGACGGAACGGTGAGCGAAGCGGATTCGTTCAAAACGGACTTTTCCGACGAGTTCGCGGAGGGCGGTTTCGGTTTTCCAAAACGGCACGACAAAAAAAAGCCGCCGCCGCGGAAAACGAGGCAGACTTCGGTGACCATCCCGTACGCGCGATTCGACCCGCCCCTGGATACCATCGCGCAAATCGCAGTCGGCGCCCTGGACCGGTTCGTCATCGCCGCGAGTGGCGTGCCTCGGGTGATGGCTCCGGCGCCGGACGGTACCGGGGAAAAGAATAAAACTCGAGACCTTTCCTCGAAAAACGGCGCGGCGCAGAAAACGGACAAGAAAAAAACCGTGTTATCCGCGGCGACTCTGGAGGATTCGCCAATCGCGGAGGCGCGGCACTGCGTGCACGTCGTGATGCGCCGGGGGTCCATCGCTCCGAAAGGCTTAGCGGCGCTGTTCGACCCGCACCTGCGTTTGTTAACCATGGACCCGGAGGCTTTGGCGTTGGAGTTCGTGGCCGCCGAGAGGACTTTGGAGGAGTACCGCGACGTCATCGACCAGTTCCTGGAGGAGGCGACCGTTATCGATAACCTCACAAGCAACACGGTGAACTGCGGTGCGTATTCCGTTGATTGTTCGCACATGAAACGGGCGTTGTCCACCGCGGCGCGCGGTGTCGCCACCGCGCTGCTGGATTCGATTCGAACCTCGGCGCGCGATTCGAACAAACACGTGGTGGACGCGTGCGAGCTCATCGAACGCACCGTGGGGGCGCCCAGCGCGACGGGCGAGGCGTGCGTGGGTTTGAAGAACTACATGAAGCTTCTTCCCAAGGAGATGGACGTTTTGAAAGCGCAGATTCTGGTCAACACGCAGCGGGACGAGTTCACGCACGCGTACTCGCACGACATGACGGACGAGGACTTGACGCTTTCGGTCGCCGCGTTCGGGTGGCCGTCGCGGGTGAAGCGGGTGTTGTTGAAAGCCAGCGTTACGGTGGAAAAGGAGTACAAGGTTTTCGAAAAGCAGGTGAAGCTGCGGCGGAAAGCGTTTACAGACGCCATCGAGGCGAGAAAGGGAACCATCGCGGAGTTCAAAACCGTGGGCGATATCGTCGAGCGCGAGGCGATTGCGACAAAAATCGACGCCCTCACGGACGCCGTCGCGACGGCGCAAACCGAGTCGGAGGAAATAAACGCGGAGGAGCGTTTGTTTTCCTTCGCGCCCACCAAGTTCGGCCCGGTGATCAACGCCCAGCTCAGCGCGCTTGACCCGTTTAAGAAGCTTTGGCAGACCACAAGAAGCATGTTTCGCAACCACCGGGATTGGCTCACCGGGCCGTTTTCGCAGCTCATGCCGGAAACCATGGACGAGGCCGTGCAAGACGCGTACCGGGTGATGTTCAAGTTACAGAAAACGTTCAGCGGCATGACCGGCGGTGACCGGCTAACTGAACCGCTGAAAGTCGCCAACGCCACACTCGCCAAGATTGAGGATTTCAAAACCTACCAAGCCCTGATCGACGCCGTGTGTAACCCCGGGTTACAGCAAAGGCACTGGGTGAAAATGACCGATGTGATTGACGTCGTGGGGTTCACCCTGCAGCGGGATGACCACACCAGCTTGAAAAAGCTGCTGGACAAAGGCGTGCTTGATCACTTGGAGAAAATCGCCGAGTGCAGTGACGTCGCGTCGCGGGAGTGGAACTTCGAACGCGCGCTTGATAAGATGATCGCGGACTGGACAGAGGTGCGGTTCATCCTGAAAGACTGGAAAGAAACCGGGACGTGTATTTTCGAAGGAGGCCCAGTTGACGAGGCGCAGGTTCTTCTGGACGAGCACATCGTCAAGACGCAAGCCATGCGGGCGAGCCCGTTCGCGGCGCCTTTTATCGACCGCGTGGTGCCTTGGGAAGCACAGCTGACGCGACTGCAGGACATTCTGGACAGCTGGCTGCGGTGCCAAGGCAAGTGGCTGTATTTGGAGCCTATTTTCAACAGCGAGGAGATCATGAAACAGGTGCGGGGCTTTCCCAATCACCACATTAAGACACGACTGATTGCCCATACTCGTCCTGCGAAGGGACTATTA
>TARA_B110000240_G_scaffold197941_1_pt1 | contig 18410 bp, 15 predicted proteins | sample TARA_B110000240 | Tara Oceans TARA_B110000240 (sample SAMEA4397611) | marine metagenome | biome: Polar Biome; feature: [DCM] deep chlorophyll maximum layer (ENVO:01000326); material: water (ENVO:00002006), including particulate matter (ENVO:01000060) such as... | depth 17 m | reverse complement strand
GTGTCTGATTTTCATAGAAATCTAATAAAAGGTGGTATTTATTTGTACCCTAGCAGTAAAAAATCTCCTGTTGGAAAACTTAGGCTACTTTATGAATGCAATCCAATGGCATTTATAGCTGAGCAAGCTGGAGGAAAAGCTTCAGATGGATTTAACAGAATACTAGATATTGATCCAAATGAATTGCATCAAAGAATTCCTTTCTACTGTGGGAGTTATAATATGGTGAAAAGACTTGAAAGTTTTAAAATATGATGTCTAAAATCAAATTTTTACAAGGTTATTCATTTACTTGAAACTGTTTTCTAATAATATTAAACTCTGATTCTTTAATAAATACTTTTAAGGATGTTTATGTATATTTAAACAAACCAAATGCAATCATAAAGTATCTTGAAAAATTATAAGTTAGATAACAAAGTGATTAATAATTTTTACAATACAAGGTTTAGATTGCTTTTTCCTCCTATTTTATTATTACTTGTTATTATTTTTATATTTTTAAAGAAAGATGCTTTTAATGTTTATGAATACATTGAAATCCAAAAAGATTTATTTTTCTATCTTAATAGCAGGTTGTCTAAATTACCGCATTTACAGTTTAACTTAACTCAATTAGGTGATGCACTAATATTTTTGCCATTATTTACTGTTTTTATTATTTATGCTCCTAAACTTTGGGATACTGTAATAACATCTTCAATTATTGCAGGAGTGTTATCAATTCTATTAAAAAGGCTATTTGTTGTTCCAAGACCAGCAGCAATATTTGATAATGATAGTTTTGTGATAATTGGCAAAACTATTGCATCAACACATTCAAGCTTACCATCTGGACACTCTATAATCACTTTTACCTTAATTACTATATTATTATTTGCATTTATGCCAAAAGAACTTAAATCCAAAATATTTTGGACTTTTATTCTTCTTTCACTGGGTTTAATTATTGCATTTTCTAGAGTTGGAGTTGGAGCGCATTATCCTTTTGACGTTGTAATTGGCAGTACTATTGGTTATATATCTGCACTTATTGGCATTTTTATCAATAATAAAGTTAATCTGTGGCCTTGGTACAAGAATAAAAAATATCATCCAATTTTAATGTTACTTTTAATAATTTGGATTTTTACTATTATCAGTAAAATAATTATTAATAATTTATTGATATTCTATTTTTCATTAGTTGCTTTAATTATAACATTATATTTGATAATAGATATTTATGTTAAAAAATAAAATTAAATTAAGTTATTTTGTATTAATAATTAGTATTGTTAATTTATTTTTATATCATCTTCCAATTTATCAGTTTGCTATTAATAACCTGAACTATAAAGGACTAGGCAGGGTTTTGACAATTATTAGTTTGGCGGTTTTAATAGTATCGTTAAACGCTCTAATATTTTACATAATATTATTTTTATCTCGCTTTATTGGTAAATTACTCTTAGTTCTTTTTGCTAACATAAATGCAATTGCTATATACTTTATAAACTCCTATGGTGTTATAATAGACAAAACAATGATTGGTAATATCCTTAATACTAACCTTGACGAGTCTAGTAGTTTCTTGTCTTTTAGCTTCATTGTATATTTAATTCTCTTAGGAATAATGCCTAGTGTTATAATTATTAAAGTGAAAATTATTAAAGTGAAAATTAAAAAATTTTTAAAACACATTGTCTTGATTTTTGTTTTTATTATATCACTTATTTATGTTAATTCTAGTAATTGGTTGTGGATTGATAAAAATTCAAAAGCTCTAGGCGGTATGGTTATGCCGTGGTCATATGTTGCTAATACTTATAGATTTTATTATCATAAAAGTCAGGAAAATCAAACACAAATTTTACTGCCAGATGCAACTATAAAAGATAATAAAAAATCTATTGCAGTTCTTGTAATTGGAGAATCTGCAAGAAGTAAAAACTTTTCTTTATTAGGTTATGAGAAAGACACAAACCCTTTGCTGTCAAAGACAAACAATGTTTATAGTTATAAAGCTAATTCATGTGCAACCTATACGACCGCAGGAGTCAAATGTATTTTAGAATATAAGAATAGTAGTAAATTATATGAAATTTTACCAAATTATTTATTTAGAAATGATGTAGAGGTTATTTGGCGAACTACCAATTGGGGAGAGCCAACTGTTAATATTAAAAATTATCAAAAAAGAGAAGATTTAGAAAAACTATGTCAAGGTGAGGGATGCAAATATGATGAAATATTACTTAGCAGTTTAAGAGAGCAGGTATTAGCAAGTAAAAAAGATAAAATATTACTAATTTTACATACAAGTACTAGCCACGGGCCAACTTATTATAAAAAATATCCTCCAAAATTTAATAAATTTATGCCAATATGTAAGAGTGTTGAGTTAGGAAAATGTAGTCAAGAAGAATTAATAAATACATATAATAACACCATTGTTTATACTGATTATATTCTATCTAGTTTAATTGAAAAATTAAAACAATTGGAAGAATATGATAGTTCGATGTTTTACGTTTCTGATCATGGTGAATCTTTAGGTGAGAAAAACTTATATATGCATGGGATACCAGCAAGTATAGCACCAAAAGAGCAAGTGGGAATTCCATTTATCATTTGGCTTTCTGATGATTCTAAAGAACTTAAAAAAAACGAATTCTTATCACAACATAATGTATTTCATAGTGTTTTAGATTTCCTAGCAATAGAAAGCCCTATTTATGATGAAAATATGAGTATTTTTAAAAAATAAATTTTCAATATGAACTCCCCTACTTATATAACATCGGTTTTCTTTTTATAAGTGGAATTTATACAACTATGTATAACGGTGAAATGATGAATTTCTATAATAAATTGTCATAATAATATTTACAAAAATGAAAAATTATATTTTAATACTATTGTTGTTTATTTCTCTGACATTATTCTCTCAAAATATTGATATAATTAACCCTGTGAAGGAAATAGGCCTTAAAAATTGGAGAATGGTAAATGATAATGTTATGGGTGGGATATCCAACTCGACTATGTACATAAATCAAAAACAAAATTTAATTTTTAGTGGAGAAGTCTCATTAGATAATAATGGCGGATTTGCGTCTTGTAGACTTGGTATTGAAAAGGTTAACTTAAACGGTATTGAGTCATTTAAAATGAGAGTAAAAGGTGACGGTAAAACTTACAAATTTCGGTTAAGTGAAAGATATGGATCTACAAATTATTCTTCAAACTTTAAAACTAAAAATGGAACTTGGTTAAATATCGAAATACCATTAAAAAATTTAAAACCAATGTTTATGGGTTATTATTCTCGTTCATTGCCAAAACTTGAAATTAAAAATATTAGATCAATTGGTTTTCAAATTTCAGACAAACAAGAGGGAAAGTTTAATTTAGAAATAATGTTAGTTCAGGCAGTATATTAGGTTTTAAAATATAGAAAAATTATATATTATTTATTTTATAACTACAGGTTGGACCCAAGCTTGCTTAGTTTCACCCAATCTATAAGGGTTTTCTATTAAATCATTAGAATTTATTTTTGCTCTTACAAAAAGATCATTTTCTTGAAAAGTATAACTTGATGAAGTACCCTTAACCTTTTTTAATTCTTCTATATTATAACTGCCTTTACGATAACCCATGAAAATAATTTCATACACAACCCCCTCTTTTGGTTCAACTTCAATAAAAAGTTTTTCCTTACTCTGATAGACCTTTCTTAATATAACTCCAGATGAAGAATAAAAATCGCCTGTTTCCATTGCCTTAATCAAACTCGCTGTTTCTATTTTTTGTGAATTAACCATAACCCAACCTCTTCCCGTATTACTATAATTAGAAGATTTCACATGGTACTTATGACTATCGTCAGTTGCAATACCTAATAGCAGTGGCTTTCTGTTATTGTAATAAGAAATGTTGATTAAATCCCACATAGTTTCAAGGTCAATATGAGTGTCATCACCCTCATTATGCACTGCAGGATGTCCGTTATATAGCTCAAAGAATCGCTCTCCATTAAGTTTTTTTAAATCCTCTACATTTATACCATATCCAAAGTTGGGATGGTTGATATGAGCAAACATTGGGATGTTAAATTTTTTTCTTTGAGCATGAACTGCGTCTAAGGTTTGTTGCATAACTTCATAAACCGAATTACCTTTGAAAGGTTCTATTTTCTCTTTTATATTAGTGACATTGATGTGAACAGGTTTGTTTTTAAATGATGAGGTTACCTCTTCAGATCTTATAATTATAAATGAATCAGAATCCTCAAGTTTTGATTTATATTCCTCAAAAGTTTTTAATCGAACAAATGTTCCTATTGAATCAATTTTTGTTTCGACCCAGTCTCCAAAACTTTTTTGATATTTTTCTAGAGTCTTGTTCTGCTCGTCTAATGTTTTCAATTTATACCAGTAATCATCGCTAGCTATTGTGTTATGATCAGATAGAGCCATGAACTGATAGTTATTGTCTTTATACCATTTAATAATCATTTCCGGAAAGTCATCACCATCACTCCAAAAAGAATGGGTGTGTAAGTTCCCCTTTTGCCAATACTGCTCAGGTACTTCTTGACCAAAAGAGACAAGTGGAATTAGCAGGAATAGTAGAAATAGTTTTTTCATAATTATAAATATATGAATTATCTAAACCTTATCAGTCTAATTCCATTTACAGAACGGTCTCTTTAGTTAGGTCAGAAAGATATAAAGCCTAAGTAATATTTCTAATTAAAGGATTCATACCATACTTTGAATGTGTATTTTTGTTACTCTTTAAAAAGAATTAAAATTTTATGAATTTACTCTCTGTTGAAGGTATTTCAAAATCATATGGTGAAAAAGTAATTTTTAGACCCATTTCTTTTGGAATCAACAAAGGTCAAAAAATCGCCTTAATCGCTAAAAACGGAAGTGGAAAGACCTCTATTTTAAACATCATTGCTGGAGAAGATACTCCAGATGAAGGTAATGTTGTTTTTAGAAAAGGAACTCGGATTGCTTATCTGGCTCAAGAACCTAATCTAGATTCCAAACTTACGGTTGAAGAAAGTGTTTTACAAGCCGATAATCCTATTCTTAAAGTAATAGCTGAATACGATAAAGCTTTAGAAAACCCAGAAGACCAAGAAGCCTATCAAATAGCATTTGAGGCAATGGATCAATCCCAAGCTTGGGATTTCGAAATACAATACAAGAAAATTTTATTCAAACTCAAGCTTGATAATTTAAATGCTAAAGTTGGCAGCTTGTCAGGTGGGCAAAAAAAGAGAATTGCCCTATGTAACGCATTACTAAAGCAACCTGAATTATTAATTCTAGATGAGCCTACAAACCATATAGATTTAGAAATGATTGAATGGTTAGAAGATTATTTTACTAAACAAAAAATAACCTTACTTATGGTTACCCACGACCGTTACTTCCTAGAGCGTGTATGCAATGAAATCATTGAATTAGATGAAGGTAAACTCTACACTTACAAAGGTAATTATTCCTACTATCTTGAAAAAAGAGAAGCACGTATTGCTCAAGAAAATGTGGAAGCACATAAAACCAAGTTGCATTTCAAGAAAGAATTGGATTGGATGCGTAGACAACCCAAGGCTCGAACTACTAAGTCAAAATCTCGAATAGAAGATTTTAAAGAAATAAAAGAGAAAGCGAGTCAAAGACGTAACGAACACCAAGTTCAATTGGAAATCAATATGGAACGATTGGGGAGTAAGATGATAGAAATGTATAAAGTTCAAAAATCATTTGGTGATAAAATCATATTAGATCATTTTGATTATATGTTTCAACGAAACGATCGTATTGGAATTATTGGTAAGAATGGCTCCGGTAAATCCACCTTCTTAAACCTATTAACTTCAAATGACTCCGTAGATGCAGGTAAAATTGTTTGGGGAGAAACATTAAAATTCGGATATTATACTCAAAAAGGTATTCCTATTAAAAGAGGACAAAAAGTAATTGATGTTATTCGAGAATATGGAGATTTTATTCCTCTAAAAAAAGGACGTAAGATATCTGCACAACAATTGCTAGAGCGTTTTTTGTTTGATCGTAAAAAACAATATGATTTTGTTAATAAATTAAGTGGAGGAGAACGCAAGCGTCTATATCTATGTACAGTTTTAATTCAAAATCCAAACTTCTTAATTCTCGATGAACCGACCAATGACCTAGATATCATTACACTTAACGTTCTCGAAAGTTTTTTGTTAGATTTTCCGGGATGTTTATTGGTTGTATCCCATGATAGATACTTTATGGATAAAGTCGTGGATCATTTATTTGTATTTCAAGGCTCAGGAGTTATCGAAAATTTTCCAGGGAATTATTCTGATTATAGGGCTTATGAAGATTCTCAAATTCAAGAAAAAAAAACAGTTCCTAAACTAGAGAAAAAATCAAAAAACGATTGGAAGGAAACTACTAAAAAAGCAAACTCAACCTTTAAACAGCAAAAAGAATTAAAAAAAATAGAACGGGAAATAGAAAAAATTGAAAGTCAAAAAGAGGCAATTCAAAATCGTTTTAAAAACGAAACACTCGATCCAAAAGAAATTAAGGATTGTTCTATTACACTTGGAGCACTTGATAAAGAATTAGAACAAAAAACATTAAGATGGTTTGAATTATCTGAGAATTAGGTATAATAGTGGATGAATTAAAAGTTTACATTCGAGTTTGATAGGTATATAATTCATGGTATCTTCCTTTAGCTGCAATTAGTTCTTCGTGTTTTCCACGTTCCACGATACCACCATTTTCAATTACCAGAATTTGATCTGCCTTTTGAATTGTACTCAGACGGTGAGCAATCACAAAAGTAGTTCTGTTCTGCATTAATAAACCAAGACTTTTTTGAATAAATGCCTCACTTTGAGTATCTAAATTTGAAGTAGCCTCATCCAAAATTACAATCTTAGGCCGTGCTAATAAAGCACGTGCAATAGAGATTCGCTGTCTTTGGCCACCAGATAATTTTACTCCACGCTCACCAATAAGGGTGTTTATACCCCTCTCAAATCGATCTGTGAATTCATTAACATAAGCACCATGAACAGCCTGTTGAAGCTCTTCTTCTGTTGCATCGGGACGAGGGAAAAGAATATTTTCCCTTATCGTGCCTTCGTATAAAAAGTCGTCTTGTAGAACAACACCCAATTGACTTCTATAGCTTCGAAGATCCACTTTCAATAAATCAATCCCATCGATCAATACTTGACCTGAAGTTGGATTTAAAAAGGCAGTAGCCAATCCAGCGATAGTAGATTTACCTGATCCAGAAGAACCTACCAGCGCGATTACACTACCTTTTGGAGCTTGGAATGAAATGTCATGCAATACACTTGTTTTATCATCATAACTAAACGAAATATTTTTAAAAGAGACATTCCCTTTGATTTCTTTTAGAACTAGGTTTCGAGTAACGAGATCATTTTCTTCAGTTAAGTTCATCAATTCTTGAGTTCGATCTAAGCCAGCAAAAGCTTCAGTAAGTTGACTCCCAATATTGCTCATTTGAACAATGGGTGCAATCATAAAACCAAGAAAGAGCGTGAAGGAGACAAACTCTCCATAGGTCATGTTGTCATTCATAATAAAATAACCTCCCATTCCCATAATACCAGCCGATGATAATCCTAATAAAAAAGTAGAAGAACTCGTCATAAATGCTGTAGCGGTTAAACTCTTTTTTACATTTTGAAACAATTCATCAACTCCTTTTTGAAAAACTCTAAGTTCTTGTGCTTCTGCATTGAATCCTTTAATTACACGAATTCCATTTAAAGTTTCGGTTAAACGACCAGTAACTTCAGCATTTATTTTTCCTCGAACTCTAAAAATAGGACGGATATACCCAAAAGCCTTTAAAGCAATTAGAGCAAAAATAGTGACTGGAACTAAAACAAACAAAGTCATTTGTGCATTAATTTTAATCAATATAAATAAAGAAATAAGGGCAGTAATACTTCCCCCTATTAATTGAACCAATCCTGTTCCAACCAAATTTCGAACACCTTCAACATCTGTCATAACACGAGAAACTAAAGCTCCAGATTTGTTGTTGTCAAAAAAACTAACTGGAAGAGTCAATAGTTTTTGCTGTACTTTTGCACGTAGAACAGAAATCAAATGTTGTGCTTCCACACTTAAAAGACGTGTTAAGGAAAAAGAGCTGATCGACTGAAATAGTAATGCAGAGCAAACAATGATCAACAATAGAAAAAGCGCATCAGTATCTTTAGAGGGGATTACTTCATCAATTAGAGTTTTGCTAGCATAAGGCAGCACCAATCCTGAAAGACTTCTGAAAATTATCAAAATCAGTCCAAAAGAAACTACTTTTCTTCTTGGCCAAATAAATTCTTTAAAGGCCCAGCTAAAGGAAACGTTGTTTTTACTCATATCATTATTTAATCAATAAAATTAAATCAAAATTTTTGACTTTTAATCCTATTGATTCAAGTCTTTTTAAATTACTGTCAATGAATGAGAAATTATTATTAAAACAGTAGAGAAAAACTTTAAAAATTATTTTTCATAAAACACTATGTCTTAATAAAATACTATTTATAGTTTGAAATTCTTTTGTTTTAATATTATTTTAATGTGTTTGCAAAATTTTCGAGATGTTTTTCTGACATTGTATCAACCTCAAATCGAATTAATACATTATCCCACAATAAAGTTACAATGGCTTTCTTGTTGTCATTTGCATTTATTATATATTTCAATCTTTCAACACTATTGTCATTATCCGAATATTCTGGATCCACATCAACACTAACAGCTAGATCTTTATTATAGGCTTGTCTATCGAGTTTCCCATCGCTCATATAAGCAAAAGGATATTTTCCAGCAGAGTTTAAATCTATTGTCCATTTACCTTCTTCTTTAGGCGTAACTGCAATAGCATACTCACCAGCTCTTAATGTTTTTTCACCAACAATTACACTAGTTGAAAATTTTATCATAGTGGGACTATTTGCACCAGCTCTCCATAGTTGATTATAAGGAACAAGATTACCAAAAATCTTTCTCCCTTTAACACCTGGTGATGAATAGTTAATAGAAATATTTGTCATTCCAACATTTTGACTTACAGAAGCTTGTGGACTAGATACTGGGCTTAAATATGTAGCAGCGGTTTGTGAAAATGATGTTAGAGCGATAAATAGCAATAAGGTTGTTAATGTTATGTTTTTCATAAGTTTAAATTTTAAGGAATTGATAAATTAATTTTCGTTTTAGATGCACTAAGTTATAACAAAAAGTTAAAAAATATTAATAGTAATTTTTAAAAGAATCTACAATGCTTATGACTGTATTAAATATTGCAATAATTAAAACCTAGATATTATCGTTATTGGCACGTTGTTTGCTAAAGGGTAAGTAATAAAAACAATTATGAATAAAATTTTAAAATTATTATCAGCTCTTATTATAATTTTCTCCCTTCAGTCATGTTCGAATGATGATGAGGATTATGACATCGCGCCTAAAACAATTGTAGAAAAAATTGATTCAAGTATGAATTATACATATTTGGCTTATGCTCTACAGAAAACTAATCTTGTTTCCATTTTAAATGGAACAGACGAATACACTCTAATGGCACCATCTAATATGGCTATTATAGAGTTTTTGATGAATAATGGTTACAATAACATTGATGAAGTTCCTGAAAATTTATTAAAACAAATTCTATTAAATCATGTTATCAAAGGAGAATTAGAGTATAGAGATATCGAATCAGGATATTATAAAACCGTTGCTTTAAGCGAAGCTTCACTAAGTCCACTTTCTATATACATTAATCAAGTAAACATGAGTGTTACGCTCAATGGTCAATCTAGAATAACACAGGGTAACGTAAGAGCTAGTAATGGAATTATTCATGCAGTCAACAGAGTTATTCCCCTACCATCATTAGTGACCTTTGTAACTGCAGACACCAATTTATCTAATTTAGCTGATGCTCTAACAAGAAAGGATTTGACTGTAGATTTTGTTACAACACTAAATATTAAAAACGACACACCCCCTGCTCCATTTACAGTATTCGCTCCTAATAATCAGGCTTTTATTGATTTATTGACTGAACTTGGATTACAGCAATTATCAGATATAGATGAGCCTACTTTAAAATCTACTTTAAATTATCATGTAATTGGAGAAACTAATGCTCTTTCGACTGATTTGTCTGATAATTTACAATTAAACACTTTAGGAGGTCCAATAACTGCTAATATTTCTGGAGGAGCTACTTTAACAGATGGAAATAACAGAACTAGTAAAATTGTAGCAGTTGATATTCAGGCTACAAATGGCGTTATACATGTAATTGACAAAGTGATTTTACCAAATTAATAAATTACTCTTCTAAAATCCGTAGAGTATTAAAACAGAAATCGTTAATCAAATTTTAAATTTCTTTCACTAATACTAGCAGTAAAATTCGCAGCATTAGGAATTTTTAATTCGCTTGGCGTTGGAGAGATAAAAGAAGTTTTTCTTCCTTCTATATGTAATTCTCCTTTTTTTTCATCTAAAGTCAAAATCGTATACAATGGATCTTTATAAGGACATGTTTTTGAAACTGTAGGATAAGCTTGTTCAACGTGAGGAGCAAATCGATTATATTTGAATTTATCACCCACCCATTTGTAGGACATGCTGTTTATTTGAATAAATGGAATTCCGTTTATCTTTTTTATATAATCACTATGATGATGCCCGCTTAGGCATGCGACAACTTTTGACTGACCAGGCTTTATTGTCGAGTTTTCTAAAATATTTCTAATTTCATCCCTATTAGCTATTCCACCTGGAGCTTCAAGACTTTGATGGCTAAATAATATACAAGGCTTAGAAGTTTTTTTAAGATCATTTATTAACCAAGTTTTTTGTTCTAAGCCAATATAACGCACATATCCATTCCAAGGTTTTGGGTTTTCGTCATTACCATCCAGCACAATAAAATGAAAATTTTCATAATCGAAAGAATAATATCTATTTTTCATTTGCCACCAATCCATTGTTTCTTCTTTTGTATATCCAAAATCTTTCATGTCATGATTACCTAAAACGTGATAACTAGGTCCATTAAACGAGTTCCATTGATCAAGAAAAGGCTGATTCTGTTTTCTTGGTAAGGAAAAGTCTCCAAGCTGTATAATGAAATTAGGTTGTCTTTTTTTTATAGCATTCATAAAGAAACTTAACCTTGAGAACCCGTCATGTATTATGTCTTGATGAACATCTGCAACTATTCCAATTTCCAATTTATCATTTAGGTTTAAATCAAAAGAAGATAATGGCAAAGGGATTGAAGCCACAAGACTTCCTTTTAAGGATTTTATCAAAAAACTTCTCCTTTTCATTTTAATAGATAAATTAAATTTAAGAGATTTCTTAAATGGCTGCTTTACAGCTTTTAACTATGACTAAATTAAAACAAAAATTCAAAAAATCTCAATAAGTATATCTATTTATTTCTAATTAAAACGGCCTACCTTCGCCCCTATGCATCCGAAAAACCCATATTGTAATCGTTACGATTTTAAAAGATTAGTCAAATATTATCCGTTATTACAAGAGCATGTCATTTCAAATCCTTCAAGTGAAGAGACCATCGATTTTAGTTCTTCAACTGCGGTATATGCATTAAATAAAGCTATTCTACTCGCCGATTTCAAACTCAAAAATTACGATTTACCTATGGGTTATCTAATTCCTCCCGTTCCTGGACGGTTAGATTATCTATTAAATCTACGTGACTTCCTTTTAAAAAAATTTAACAACGCTAAAGACACTCAAATACGAGGATTAGATATAGGTGCTGGAGCTAATGGCATCTATTGCATTTTGGGAGCTCAATACTTTAACTGGAAAATGGTTGGCATAGATTGCGATGCAAAAGCAGTAGAAATAGCAAATACTAATATACAGTATACAAAGGCATTACAAAATAAGGTTAAGATACTACACCAAGAAAATAAGAGTTTTCTTTTTAAAAACATCATTCAATCCCACGAGCAATTTGATTTTATGGTTTGTAATCCTCCCTTTCATAGTTCTAAAGAAGAAGCAGTAAAAGGGTCACTCAGGAAAATTAACAATTTAGGTGACCAAACCAACAAAAATGAATTCTCACTAAATTTTCAAGGGCAAGCAAATGAACTTTGGTGTAATGGTGGAGAAGTACTCTTTATTAAAAGATTAATTAAGGAGAGTGTGTCATTTAAAGATCAAGTGAAAGTATTTTCTTCTCTTGTCGCTAAAGTAAATAGCTTATCTAAGATAGAAAAACAGCTTAATAAAGTAAAAGCGAACTACCATATTAAACCTATGGCTTTAGGTAATAAAAAAGGGCGTTATGTTATGTGGTGGTTTGAAATCAACAACTCTTAAATTACGACATATTTTATAAAATTTAGTGTTTTGATTTAAGCCTGTAAGACTGTTACACGTACTTTTTTCTTCTTTAACCGTGTATTGTTTAATTTATCTACCAATTGATCTGCAATTATTTTATGGACTGCAACAAACGCACAATCTTGTTTTAACTCAATGGTTCCTAATTGGTCCTTAGTGATTTTGCCTTGTTTAAAAAAGAGTCCCGCTATATCTCCTTTAGAAATTTTATCTTTCCTGCCTCCAGATATAAATAATGTTTCCCAAAACTGAGGTTTTCTAACTGACTTTTTTGAGATGTTGACGAATTTAGAGTTTTTAACAAACTCAGGTAAATCTTTATTTTCCAGCTTCATTACATATGCAATTCCTTTAGAATTTACTCTGCCTACTCTCCCATTTCTATGGGTAAACTCTTCTAAAGTTCTAGACATTTCATAATGAATAATAAATTTTAATTCTGGAATATCAATACCTCTTGAAGCTAAATCCGTAGCAATTAAAATCTGACTGGTCCCGTTTCGGAATTTAATTAATGAACGTTCTCTATCTTTTTGCTCCATTCCTCCAAAAAAACAACTGTGCTGAATCATGTTTTTATCTAAAAAACGGCTTACTTGATCAATACTCTCTCTTAAATTACAAAATACGATTCCTGGTTGATTACCAATATAATCTATCAAATCTAATAGAGCTTGTAATTTATTATTGGAAGACAATCGAACTGTTTTAATCTCTAATTTTGAAACTGACTTTTCATTTAAATAACTTATAGTTGTTGGATTATTTAAGCGCACAAATCCTGGAATTTCTATACTTTGGGTTGCTGACGTTAACACACGTTTATTTATATGTGGTAACTGACTTATTATTTCTCTCATTTCCTGTTCAAAACCAACTTCAAGAGATTTATCAAACTCATCTAATATCAGTGTTTTTATATTTTTTTTAGAAAATCGATCATTACTAAAGTGATCTGCTATTCTACCTGGAGTTCCTATTAAAATAGCCGGCACATGTTTAATTTCGATTTTGTCTTTAGACATGGGACGTCCACCATACACTGCATTTACTTTAAAACCAGACCCCATACTACGAACAACCTGCTCAATTTGTATGGCCAGTTCCCTCGATGGAACCAAAATCAATGCTTGTACATCGTTACATTTGGGGTCCAAAGTTTTAATAATAGGTAATAGAAAAGCTAATGTTTTACCAGTTCCTGTTGGAGAAAGAAGAATTGTATTTGTTGTTTCATTAATTACAGAAATAGCTTCCTCTTGCATTGGATTTAATACATTGATATTTAACTTTGTTAATATATCTTGTTGTTCTTTAATACTATTTGCCATAATGATTATTTTTTTTACTACTTTCTTTTATCAATTGGTGTTTTTATAACTAAGTGCAATAGTGAAGTTATTTGTGATTGAATTAAAAGAAGTTAAAATTCACTTTTTTAGAATCATTTTGGAAGCTAGTCACAGGATTAACTCTTCAGTGAATTTCTTAAATTTTAATTTTAAAAATTCTTAGAAATTATCTTTTTCAAACTCTTTTAAACTCCAAACCATCTCAGGTTTATCAATATAATCGGGTGTTATTCCCACAGCTTTAGCGTGAATATCCTCATCTAAATCATTAAACCTAACGATCCAATAATCAATTTTATTAATTCTAGAAATGCCTTCAATTAATTCAGCATCTATATTATGTTTCTTTTTTAAGTGATAAGCAAAAAAATAGCAGCTTTTCCAACTCTGTTCTTTTTTAGGTTTAAATTCTAAAAGAAAACCATCTATTAAATCCTGTCTCTCCATTATTGTAAAATGTAAATTGTTATTACTAGCAAAGAAAGTCAAAAAATCTTAATATTATTTTTTCTAACACTAATAAATTTAATGGAAATTCATTAAATTTGAATCTATGATTAAAAAGGCTTATCCTTTTTGGATATATCAAAATATAAAGAATCGAGATTCTTACATCTCAGTATAATTCTTTGCTTTTCTTTTAAAAAGAACCTTTATTAATATTTACATTCACCAAAATCAACTTCTACATGAAATTGCCTTATATAGAACCTTATAAAATAAAAATGGTAGAGTCCATTCAACAGTCTACACCAGAACAAAGAAAAAAATGGATAAAAGAAGCCTCTTATAACTTGTTTAAATTAAACAGTAATCAAGTTGTCATTGACTTGATCACTGATTCTGGGACTGGAGCAATGTCTGACAAGCAATGGGCGGAAATTATGCTAGGAGACGAAAGTTATGCAGGATCAAGATCGTTCTTAAAATTAGAAAAAACTGTAAAAAATATTACAGGCTTTAAATATTTTATTCCTACACATCAAGGGAGAGCTGCAGAAAATGTTTTGTTTTCAGGTTTAGTAAAAAAAGGCGATTTTATTCCTGGAAATGCTCACTTTGACACAACAAAAGGGCACATAGAACATCGTAAAGCAACTGCTATAGACTGTACAATTAAAGAAGCCTTTGATATGGAAACAGACCATCCGTTTAAAGGAAATATTGATTTGCAAAAACTAGAACAAACTCTTAAGGAGACCGAAAAAGGAAAAATTCCATTTGTGCTAATTACTATTACTTGTAATACCGTTGGAGGTCAACCTGTATCTTTAGAAAACATACGTTCTGTTCGAGAATTGTGTAATGAGTATCAAGTAGGTTTATTTATAGATGGGGCTCGTTTTGCTGAAAACGCTTACTTTATTAAAATTCGAGAAAAAGAATTTGCCAATCACACCATAAAAGAAATTGTAAAAGAAATGTTTTCTTTAGCAGACGGCATGACTATGAGTGCAAAAAAAGATGGAATTGTAAACATGGGCGGCTTTATAGCCTTAAATGATTCTAATATTTATGAAATTTGTTCAAATTTTGCAATCATGTACGAAGGTTTTGTTACTTATGGTGGAATGTCAGGAAGAGATATGGGTGCTTTATCACAAGGACTTATTGAAGGAACTACTTTTGATTATTTACAAAGTAGAATTCAACAGGTTTACTACTTAGGTCAACGTCTGGATGAATTTAATGTTCCTGTACTAAAGCCTTTTGGAGGACATGCAATTTATATTGATGCTACAAAATTTGTTCCTGATATTCCAAAAGAAGAATACAGAGCACAAGCTTTAGCTATAGAATTATATATTGTTGCTGGAATTCGAGGTGTAGAAATTGGGACTTTATTAGCTGATCGTGATCCTGTAACTAGAAAAAATCGTTTCCCTAAGTTAGAGATGGTTCGACTCGCCATCCCTAGAAGAACCTATACGCTATCACAAATGGAATATGTTGCTGTTGCATTGAAAAACATATACGAAACAAGAAAAGATGCCAAAAGCGGATATACAATAGACTGGGAAGCTCCAATAATGAGGCACTTCTCAGTAAAATTGACAAAAAAATAAATATCAAAGATTCTAAAGTATCTGTTTCTATTAAACAGAAGATGTTTGTGTAATTTTAATATCAGTATATTTAAATAACAAAAAAATATAAATGAAACACTTAAAAACATATCTAATTTTAACGGTTATAGCGATTAGTCTATGCACATGTAAAAATCAAAAAACAATTCCTAGCTATTCCATAGCGGAATTAGATTTAAACAGAGGACCTTTGCTGCTTTGTGGAGATTCAGAATTTGGAGATGTGAATTTCACACTCTCATGTAGATATGACTTAAGAGAAACGTTTAATTTAGGACTGTCTCTAATTCACTCCTTTGAATATGCAGAAGCTGAAAAAGCATTCGTAAGCGTTTTAGATCAAGCTCCAGATTGTTTAATGGCCTACTGGGGAACTGCTATGAGTATTTTAAACCATCCTTTATCTTTTAATCAAAATCCTAAAGCCCTTGAGCGTGGGGAAGCTTTACTAAAAATAGCACATACTTTAACTGCTGACAATGAACGTGAACAAGACTATATTGATGCTGTATCTGTCTATTTTAAAGACTGGCAAACAATAGATACAAAAACTAGAAAGTTAAATTATGCTTCTAAAATGGCAGAACTTTATTCTAAGTACCCTGAAGATGTGGAAACCGCTGTTTTTTACTCTTTAGCGGTTCTTGCAACTGCAGAACCTAACGACAAAACTTACAGTAAACAAAAGAAATCTGGAAAAATACTAGAAGACTTATTTATTAAATTTCCCAATCATCCTGGAATTGCGCACTATATCATCCATAATTACGATTCACCTGAATTAGCACATTTAGCATTGGAAGTAGCACGAAAATATGCTGTAATTGCACCAGCATCAGCGCATGCTCAACATATGCCTTCTCATATATTTACACGTTTAGGTTTATGGGATGAATCTATTAGATCCAATAATGATTCTGCCAGTTCTGCAGTTTGTTATGCAGAATCAGTAAATCCAGATGCAACCTGGGTAAGTGAAATCCATGCAATAGACTATTTGGTTTATGCCTATTTACAAAAAGGTGATAATACAAGAGCGGAATTTGAATTAGAAAAATTACAGGCTATCAAAAAAACCTTTCCTGCTAATAGTTACGCCTCTGCGTATGCATTAATTGCCGTACCATCTAGGTTGGCTATTGAAAATAAAGACTGGAAACGTGCTACTGAACTTCAATTACCTTCTACAGAAATGAATTGGGATAAGTCACATTGGTCCAAAGCAATGCTTCATTTTTCAAAAATTTTAGGTTTCTCAAATTTAAATAATATTTCTTCTGCTCAAAACGAGTTAACTATCTTAAAAACACTTCATCAAAAACTCATTAAATCTCAGGATGTTTATAAATCTGGGCAGGTCGCTATTCAAATTAATTCGGCAAATGCTTGGATAGAGTTAGCTAAAGGAAATTATGAAAAAGCACTTAATTTTATGCTAACGGCTGCTGATTTAGAAAGTAAAACATCCAAACATGCTGTCACACCAGGAGAGATTATTCCTGCAGACGAACTATTGGCAGATATGTATTTAGCTTTAAATAAGCCTAAAAAAGCACTTGAAACTTACAAACTAAATTTAAAGGGACACCCCTATCGTTTCAACGGTTTATACGGAGCTGCAAAAGCATCTCAACAAATCAATGACAGTAAACAAGCAGCCTTTTATTTTCAGGAATTAATAACGCTATGTGAATCCTCTAACAGCAACCGCCCTGAATTATTGGAAGCTAAACAGTTTGTTTCAAAAAAACTTATATAAATAAATTCAGAATGTCTAGACTATTTATCTTCTCATTTCTAATGTATTGCTCAACTTCTTGTAAACAAGTATCACAAAATCAATTACCTATTTATGACCCGACTGATTTTAATCCTAAGTTAGTTGATAGAAGTCTTCATGACAAAGTTGAAAATCATAAAGTAGATGATTTTCAACTCACAAATCAAAATGGAATTGTTGTCACTCAAGAAGATTATAAAAATAAAATTTATGTAGTTGATTTCTTTTTTACGAGGTGCCCAAGTATTTGCCCAATAATGACAGATAACTTAGTGAAGGTCCAAAACCACTTTATTGATAATAATAACATTATGCTTCTATCTTTGTCTGTAACACCAAATATTGACAGTGTTTCTGTTCTTAAAAAGTATGCACAACAAAAAGGAGTGGTAGACCATAAGTGGAATATCACTACAGGTGACAAAAAACATATTTATCATCTTGCAAGAAAAAGTTATTTTGCCGTTGTTGAGCAAGGCGATGGGGGGTTACAAGATTTTATACATACCCCAAACTTTATACTTGTAGATACCAAAAAACAAATAAGAGGAGTCTATGATGGTACTGATAACGAAGATGTTGTTCGTTTAATTAATGATATTGAAATTTTAGTAGATAATAAATTTTAAAAAAGAGTTTCCTTAGTTATTCAGTTTTCTTTTATCTATAGTTGTTTGTATGACGTTGTTTTTCATCTTTTTACAATTTTAAATGTTTTTCTAACTGTTTG